>JAEEGK010002492.1_pt1 | contig 46125 bp, 37 predicted proteins | sample 8958771 | NCBI WGS metagenome assembly JAEEGK01 (sample SAMN16246547, study PRJNA631951) | gut metagenome | biome: gut microbiome; feature: rumen; material: SC-attached | host: Bos | place: Iran: Karaj | collected 2018-10 | reverse complement strand
TCCGGAAAACATTGAAAAAATTCGGTGTGATGAATCGTTCAGCAGGTCTAAAAATATAGAATTGAGAAAGAAGAGGGAGATTATTCCCGATTCTCCAGCAACAGTGTTCATTGATTATTTTGTGAATGATGCAGAACACCCTATACCAACAGATACAGAAATTGATGTGCTTACAAATTTTGCTTATACATATTCGGATATAACGCCTATTCCAGCATTGCCAAAATTCGTTCCTAAATTGAATAAAGATAATTTTGATTATTTTTTGACATATCTTAAAAAATCAATTGAAACTATTGAGGAATGGAATCATAAGCCAATTATGGGTTACATACCATTTGTTGGAACATTGTTTGTCGACGAAATTGTTGACCTTTATGCAGGATATGGGATTAATGCATTCTATCTTGATTTTAATAGAAAAGGGTTTGGTGATTTGACTGTAATTACTGCAATAAAACGAAAGATGAAAAAGCTGGATCTTGAAGAAAATCATCTTATTCATTTTGTAAATATGGATTATGGAAAACGCAATAAGAATGCAAATGTTCTTCCTGCAAAAGATTTTCTAGGTTTTGGATTAGGTCTTGACAGCATGGGTGATTCCCACAGACAAATAGCAATTCCTAAAAAGAATGGTTCAAATCTTGAAAAAGATCCTCCTAAGAAATATCGTGTGTTCGACAGAGAGGATTACGGGTATTATAGAATAGATGTAGCAAATCTTGAAAGTAAAGAAACCCCATATCCTGCAGATGCAATCTTTTCAAAGGATGAAATTCTCAATGAGAAGATACATAAAAATAAGGACAGAATGATGAAACTGGTTAATCTTCAGGAACAGACGAAAGAATGTCATCATCTTCAATATATTGCATCTGAGAATACTGAGAATACTTTTGAATATTTTGAGGAAAAGCATTCTCTTGATGTGAAGGACTTAAAGAACTTGAAAAAAACGATGTGATATTTTCCTAAATACAAACACATTGATTCATATCTTTACATGCATGCCGCTGTAAGATGCCGTTAGAAGTATTTTTTCCAAAAAAGAAATTTTTTTTCATCCGACAAGCAGAGCCGCGTCTTCGACATACGGGAAGAAAAATGCCGTAAGCAGAAGTGCGAGGGCAAATATTATGACAGCCGCGACAGCAAGCGGCAGGGTATAGTTCTTCAGCACCGTCTTTATGTCATCGCCCGTTGTTTTCTGCACAAGCCAGAAGTACGGATCCGTAAAGAAAACAACAAAGCAGGTTCCCGCCGCTATCATAAGTATCATCGGAATAGGATGAATTGTTGCCGCAAGTCCGGAGGCTGCAATTATCTCCGAGGCTATGACCGCGGTCGTTACTCTGGATCCCTGTGCGATCGCAAATATCGCGGTGACTATGAAGGGAATCAGAATGTCGGGAAGTACGGGGATCATCGAATCCGTAATGCCGCTCGCAAGACCCGATTCTCTGATTACCCTTCCGATCGCACCCGCTGCACAGAGATCAAAGAGTATCAGACCCGCAAATTTGGCACCTTCCGAGAAGCTTTTCATTCTGATATCGGAAGGAGCAAGCGCAAGGGCGGTTATCAGTCCCGCAAGCATTATGGTTTGCATGATGATTATGTGGGACAGATGGAAGATGAAAAATCCCGCCAGCATAGTCACAATCATTGCGATAAACGGAGCCCATGCCCGCAGTTTGAGATTGACGGAAATCTTTTCGTTTGTCCGTACGGACTCCGCGGATCCGACCGGTTCCGCGTTTATGTCTCCGCCCGTATCTCCGACTTTATTCGCGCCGTTATCCCCGCCTTTTTCTTCGCCGGTCTCTTTTGTACTGCGGTAAAGGAAGCGGAAGAGCAGCATTATGATTACAAGAACACCCAACGAGAGAGGGATTGTTATTGCGTCCAGATTAAAGATCGAATAATCGGGCGCAAGAGAAGTCAGGATCGGCATCGTAACCGGTGTAGGGAATATCAGGACATAGGAGATGATACTGCCGACCGCAAGGAGATACAGAGGCCGGTTTGATTTCGGGTTTATGTCCCCCTCCTTTTTCATTGCGGGGGCAAGCATCATGTAAGTGGTCATACAGCACGTCGTCGGAATCGCAAGTATGTAACCGAGAATACCTGCGTTAATGCCGCGATCTTTTGTGCCGAAACTCAATCCCGAGATTATTATATCCAGAAGACCCTGGTCGTAAAGCAGTCTTACTATGACAATTCCTGAGAGTATTACCACGGCAAATCCGGTGAAGGTACTGCCTATTCCTTTTATCGTCCAATTAATGACCTGCTCGTATCCGAATCCCGCAAGAAGACCCATGAGAACGGCTCCCGAAAACAGAGTCAGAAATATGGGCACTTTTCGTGAGAAAGCGAGAACGGTAATAAATACCAGAGTAATTATCAAAACAGCAACAGCGTCCATGAATTACAATCTGAACGAAATCAAATTAATGTATCGTTGCGTGTAAAGATATCAGCGTCCGAAAATCCGTCTGCCGCTATCCGTGTCCGCTTACGATGTTATGCTTCCCTTCAGACCTTTACGCTTTTTTCCTTATTTTCCGTTTTTTCCTTTAATGCCGCGGCAAGATAGGGATATGCGATTCCCAGAAATACAAGACCCACGCCGACCCACTGAAATGCCGTTACGGATTCGTGAATGATGATGACGGCACAGATGATGGTTGCGGGCAGTTCCGAGGAACTGAGGATTGTTGCCGCACCCGTGGGAATCTTCGGTGTGCCTATTGCAAAGAAGAACATCGGGATTGCGCATCCGAAGAGACCGATTATCGAGTAATGAACAAGACCGATATCTATCTCGGATGCATGCTCCGCAAGGGATAATCCGAATATGGCGAAGATTGAGATCAGCGCCATGCTCATCACGAGAAAACTCCGATATACCGGATGAATCCTGACCTCGACATGCCCTATAAGGAAGACATATGCCGCAAAGAATATTGCCGAGCCCAGACCGAAGAGGACGCCTACAGGTTCAAAAATACTGCCGGCGATCAATATTCCCGATGCCAGGACCGTTCCGATAACGAGCAGGAGCACGGATACGGAGGTGTCCCTTGACGGCAGTGCCCTCTTTACAATGCACTGTATGATAACGCCCATCCAGATGAACTGGAAGAGCAGGAGGACCGCGAGCGAGACGGAGATTGTATTCAGTGCGAAGATATTGCAGGAACTGCACAGTGCAATCGAAAGACCGCATGCCAATAAGAACAGAACACTCTTCAACAGGCTCCGAAGGGTCTTTTTTTCAGCCGCGTCCGTATTGCCCTTATTATTGTCATTATCCTTCGTATTTGCCTTTACATTGCCCTTTGCATTGCCTTTATCATTATTGTCCTTTGCAGTATCCTTTGCGGAATCCCGTCTATTGCCGCTTCCTTTTTTTCCGATCAGCATTCTGCCGACGGTGAAGATCAGGACAAGTATGAAGAGAGAGAACCAGCCGCCGCCGTACTGCGCAAAGATCATGGAGACGGATGAATATCCGTCCTCATAGGCAATCTTTACTATCGGCGAGAGCGGACCGAAACTGCAGCCTCCGAGAAAGACCAGTAAAGGAAACAAAGCACGGTTTATATTCATATTATCAACTTCCGGTATGCTCAATCCCTGCTTTAACGGCGGAGCAGATCAAAATGTCACTGACAAATAATATCCGTACATATTCGCACTCCGCATATAAAATGGAGATGCCACACGGAGTCGGATGAAAAAAACTGAGAAAGCTGAACCGGCTTAAAAAGGTGAAATAGCTGAACCTGTTTAAAAAAGTGAAAAAGTTGAACCTGCTGAAAATGGTGAATAAACTGAAAATAGGAAAAACGTAAACACGTAAAGACGGAAAAATTCCCCGAATCCGCCCGACTCATGAGAACGGAATAACGGGTTTTTTCCGACCCTTTACGAACATATAGCGATACGAGATGCCGTAGAGCAGGATAACTATGCCGATCCACTGATACCACATAACGGTCTCGTTGATTATCAGAACCGCACAGATTATCGACGCCGGAAGCTCCGAGGAACTGAGCGTTGTCGCAAACCCGAGCGGCAGCTTCTGCATCCCTATCGAGAAGAGGGATACGGGCAGGGCACAGCCGATTATTCCGAGCATCAGGGCATACGGAATCAGCGAAGGGTTGAGAAGTTCGTCCACGCCGCCGCTTCCGATGAGCATGGGTCCGAATATGAAGCCCACGGCAACGCATGCAAAGAGAAGCGTGGTCAGGCTCTTGAAGAACGGATGCATCTCGGTCTTCGAATCGCCGAGAAGATACATGTTAATCGTGTAGAAGAACGCCGATCCCAGACCGAATATGACGCCTATCGGGTTCATGCTGCCGATGCCGCCGAGGATTCCCGATGCCAGAACAGTTCCGGAAATCAGGATAATTATCGATATGCAGGCGTTTCGCGACGGAGACCTGCGTTTTATGACGGCTTCAAGGATTACGCCCATCCATGTGAACTGGAAGAGCAGAAGAACGGCAAGCGACGCCGAGATCATATTCAGGGAGACTATGTAGCATGTGCTGACAAGGGCAAGCGAGAGACCGCATGCGAACATGCGCAGAATACCGTCCCCGCGTGGTTTCGTCGACGTCTTTTCCGGTGCCTGTTCGGTCGCTGCGGCTTCGTGTGCCTGCCCGCTCCGTGCGTACGATTCACGCTCCGCAGGCATATACATGTTCCAGATATCCGTTCTGCCGTGCCTGAAGTATGTATATGCAATCAGGACGGCGGCAATAAGCAAGAGCAGAAAAAGACCGGTGAAATACTCTGCAAAGAGAAATGTCAGTGGTGTGAAACCGTCCGCGTATCCCAGTTTGATTACCGATGACGACGGCCCGTAGCTGCAGCCGCCGAGAAAAACGAGGATTGGAAATAAAGCACGGTTGGGTTTCATCTTGGTAATTGCTCTCTATAGGTATAGGTCGCGGGCGATAAAAAATCCAATCATTCATGGTCGGCGGCGCTGCCGGAGGCATGCGCATGCTATCACTTTTAGCACTCGAAGAACCAACTAATTAGGGCAGACATGAAACTGATTCTGGAACTCTCGGGAGAACACCCGACCCTCCCCTTCGCCGAAGCGGAGTGTATCGGCAGAATTATCGAGAAAGGGATGCAGGTCGCCGTCGTCGAATGCGATGATGAGAACGCGGCGGGGCGCCTTGCAATGACGCACTGCGTAATCTCTTATCTGGGGCAGTGCCCCGCGGATGCGGGCAGATTCAAGGAGATGCTCGATTCGCTTGCCATAACATCCGACCTTCCGTTCGCATGCCGGGTCAAAAAAATACAGGATACAACCATACCCGAATCTCAGCTCGATCTTGAGAGGTGCATGGGGGCGCATATCAAAGGAACGGTCTCGCTTAAGAATCCGCAGCGGGAGTACCGCGCGATCTTCTCGGGAACGACCTGCTATTTCGGTGTTGTCCTCTATAAAATCGACCGCGGAAGCTACGAATATCGAAATCCGATGCGCAGAGCGTTTTTCCACCCGGGCGTCATGATGCCCATACTTGCACGCACCCTTGTAAACATTGCGCAGGGAAAGGAAAACGACCTCTTATTGGACCCGTTTTGCGGAACGGGCGGCATACTGCTCGAAGGACTTATGCTCAACATGCGCACGGTGGGCACGGATATGGACATTGCGATGCTGAAAGGCTGTCTTTCCAACCTCCCGCAGACCGAGGTATTAAAGGTTGATTCAACCAAACTTCCTATAACAGACTGTTCTGTAGACACTATAGCCACGGATCTTCCGTACGGTCAGTCGGTCTGTATAAAAGCGGAATCAATGAACGCGCTTTATAATGATTCATTGAGTGAGATGCGACGGGTGCTCAAAAAAGGCAGGCGTGCCGTTGTTGTTACCCATATCGATATACGCGAGATTGCAAAACGGCACTTTACGATAGTTCAGTATCATGAACAGAGAGTGCATAAGAGTCTGACCCGCAGGATAATGGTCCTGGAATAATCCGGCGAATTCCTGCGGAATCCCGCAAATGTGATGTCTGTAATTTCTGCAATGTCTGCAATACATGCAATACATGCAACCTGCGATACCCGCAACCTGTAATATCTGCAATATCTGCAATATCTGCAATATCTGCAATAACTGTCGGGATATGCGATGATTGGCGATTGAAGGCGTTTGTCCTAGATTGTCTGAGATAATCGACCGCTATCATCGTATTCACCGTTCCCGCAGTCCCCATCGCCGCAGTCTCACTTTTTAAACCGAAATCATTTCAACTCAAATCATTTCAAACGAATTCATGACCCCTAATTCATTCCGGTCTGAATAATCCGAATAATTCGGATTAATATCTCCGGAATGGAAGGTCTGCCGGAAATTCGGATACGCTTGGAAATTCGCTCGGAAATACGCACTGAAATCCGCTCAAAGCCGACAGCGATGCAAAGAGCGAAAGCGGCGTAAATAACGCAAAAATAACGCAAAAAGGACAATTACATGGAAATGCTGAACTGGCTTAATGCCAACTTTTACAGGAAGAAGCCCGACAAGACCATTGCAAGGCGTGCAATCCGCCATCTGAAGAAGCTCGAGAAGACACAGCTGTTCTCGCCCGAACTCTCTCAGATGAGAGCCGCAGAAGGCCGATGGTACGAGTCGCTCATATACGAGATGCTCCTCGAACTCACCGAGACCACGGGCAAGGTCAAGTATCTCGTCAGAAAAGGTGCGGATGCCCCGTTCCCGCCGATTGAGATAAAACTCGGTCAGAACGGCATATTCTATTCAAACCGCGGCGACATCAATATCCGCGGCAACGGTCAGGATATCGCCGAATTCGATATCGTCTTCGTCGACTACATGGACAGAATCTGCTTCTGCGAGATTGTCACCTCCGCCTCCGACTTAAAGGACATGGAAGCCGAGGTCCACTACAAGAAAAAGCTCCTCAGTTACCTCTACGCGCAGGCTGTCGTCCCGTTCGTCCTCTTCTCATCCGTCGACATATCGCGGTCGTCGATAATGAAGAGGCTTATGAGGGAGACCGAGAGCACTCTTATCGTAACGCCGACCTGCGAGGAGCTCAAGAACGTTCTGCACAGGGACAGCATTCGCGGCGTTCCGCGAAAGCCCGTGGATAACAGCCGCCTAATTGGAATAGAGAAGATTCCGATAAAACGCCCGTTCGATTACAAAAAGCTCCATGACATGAAGCGCGACCGCACTCTGGAGATAATGATGAACGGCGGCGGAAAAGAGGAGATGGCAAGACCCGACGAGATACCGCCGGTCTCGAAGAAAGTGCTCTTCGGCGCACTCTACCCAGCCGCAATCAGGTCGCTCATGCATAACCGCACCTATACAATGAACTCGAAGAAGTATGTCTATGACGATATGAAAAACGAGTTCTCGAAGATGGTTCTCGCGGTCGATATCCCCGAGTATGAGCCTGTAATCTACCTGCGGTCTAAGAAGAAGAACGAATACTTAAAGATCGTCCGCAAGAAGTCCGGCGAACTCAAGGTCGAGAGCAAGAGAACGCCGCAGATGACGGGATTTTACCTCTGGCTCGAGAGTCTTAGACCCACTCTGGGAAGCGACGTTGCACAGAGATACGCCGAGGTCTTCCTCGACTGCGCCGCCGAGACACCTAAGAAGGGCAGAAACGAAGCCTCGAAAGATCTTAAAGGCGGTAATGGCAGTAAAGAGAATAACGGGAGTATGGATGGGCAGTCGGGTATCTCCGAAGTGACGGATAATGCGGCGGAGAATTCCCGTAATAATCAGAATACTGGCGGCAGGGGCTGCAATAACGACAGGGATTATCCCGAACGCGGGGGCAAAACCGGCAGAAACAAAGCTGTTAAAAACGGCAATTACAGCAATAAAGGTAATGTCGGCAATATCGGTAAAAACGACAAAACCGGCAAGTCCGGAAAAATGCCGCAGTCTAAATCCCGCAGGAGAACCAGGAAATCGAATCGGGAAAATCGCGGAGATCATGAAAATCAGAACGGTCGGAGCGGCGCTCCCGTGAGTGCACAGTCGGGTGTTACCTCTGTCGGAGCGGGTGAGGGCGCGGGCAATTCTCCGAAGGTGTGGGGCAAGGCTAAAAAACACTCCGAAGGCAGCGGCAACGCCGGAGATAACGGGCATTCGGGGAAATCCGTGAGTTCCGATAACTCCGAAGGCATTCCGGGACATCGCGGACATAGTTCAAGATCGCGATCCGCAGGCAGAATGAAGGCGTATGCCGCCCGAAGCTGAAGATGGCGGCGGAATTAAAGGTACATCCGTTCAAAAGTTGATTGGAGGAATAGGAAAATAATGAGGATTCATGCGCTTTTGCATATGGCAAGCGAAGATACGGGATGCATAAGAGGGCTTGCGGAGGAAAAAGGCTGGAAATACGCCGAGAGTCATCTCTACCTCGACGATCCGCGGGTAAACGCTCTGCCCGACCATGACTCGTATGATCTTCTTGCCGTCCTTGGCGGGTCCATGAACGTCTATGAAGACGATAAATACCCGTTCCTGACGCCGGAGAAGAAGTTCATCGGCGAAGCCGTCACCGCAGGCAAAGGGGTGCTCGGTATCTGCCTCGGCGGTCAGCTCATATCGGTAGTCTTGGGAGGAAAGGTCACGAGAAATGCCGATGAGGAGATCGGCTGGCACAGGGTGTATAAGACGCAGTCCGCCGCGGACAGCCCGTTTGACCGCCTCTTTAAGAAGGAATTCGTTACTTTCGAGTGGCACGGCGATACGTTTGAGATACCCCGCGGCGCCGTCCATCTGCTGACAAACGAAGCCTGCAAAAATCAGGGATTCTCATACGGCGACAGAGTCCTTGCCCTTCAGAATCACCCCGAGATGATAACGCCGACACTCGAGAGTCTCATTGAGGATGAGCCGATTACGAAAACGGGCAGGTATATTCAGACTCTTGAGGAAGTAACCGATACAAAATACATGGCGGCGTCGACAAAACTGGTATCCGATATCATGGACTACTTTGAGGAAGTCCTGACCCGTGCCTGACCGCTTTCCTCTTTCCTGCGATTATTTTTTGATCTTTTTGAGCATGGTTTTTGCGAGAGTCTTCTCGGTTTCGTCCGTGGAACTCTCTATAATGCTCTCCAGAGCCGCGGCTGCCTGATCGCCGCCTATGTTTGCTATCGTGTTCATGGCAGAGATCTTTACCTCTATGCTTGAATCCGCGATTGCCGACTGCAGTGCGGGAATAGCCGCCTCGCCGATCTCCTCAAGCTCCGTCCACTGCTTTCTTGCGATGAAGTAATACGAGATTGCGTCCTCGGTCTCGGGGACCCAGCCGAGTTCGTCGAGAGCATAGGTGATCTTCTCTCTTGCAAGTCCCGTTTCGGTCTTGAGAGCCTGTTCAAGGGCTTTTGTCGCCTCGTAACCGTACTGCGTGAGAGCGGCGGTGGCAATCTTGACAATCTCGGGATCGGCATTCTTGAGGGTCTCTATGAGTGTCGGAATCGCCTGCTCGTCGTTGATGTATCCGAGCGACCTCAGAGCCGCCGATTTCAGAGCCTTGTCGTTCTCTTTGGAAGCCGCGATAAGGGGATTGAGGGCACGCTTGTCGCCCATGAATCCCAGAGATTCCGCGGCAACCGTCCTTACGAGCGAGTTGTGGTCATTCTCGAGAACGCCGCAGAGAGCCGTTATCGTGACCTCGTCGGGAATCTTTCCGAGGCTCTGCGCCGCGGTCATGCGGATTGCGGGCTCGGGGTTCTCGAGCGCCTTTACAAGCCCCTGAATCGCGGTATCGCCCAGACCGATAAGTATCTCGGCGATGAAAGTCCTTGTCTCGGGATTCTCGTCGTTGAGAGCCTCTATGAGCGGCGGAATAATGATGTCGCCCATCATAAAGACCTTCTCTGCGGCTTTCATCTGAACGGCGCTGTCCGTGCTCTTTAGATCTCTTGCCACGGCGGCGGCTTCCTCCTCCGGCGTTAACCCCGGCTCCTCTTCGGGCATCGGAGCCGATACCGGCGCGGATACGGGCGCAGACACCCGGGCCGTAACATCCGCGTCCGCGGCTGCCGCTGTTGTCGCCGTTTCCGCAGATGCCGCGGGCACCTCGCCTGTCGCGACCGGTGTATCCGCCTTTCCTGTCTGCTCCGCCTGATCCGCAGGCTTTGCCGTTCCCGTCTTCGCGGTCGCGGTCTGCTTTGCCTCGCTGCGCGTGCGCATTGCCGCATGTGCCTGCTCCTCGAGATTCTTCAGAAGTTCGGGGGTAAACTCTTCCTGCTGCTGACCCTGCAGGCATTTCTTGGCGTAATCGACGACCTTCTCCTCGGAGTCCTGCAGGAAGAACGCTATCGCCTGCTGTGCCCTGCTGTCCTTTATCTGCGCAAGCACGGCGATAATACCCGTCTTCTCGAGAGTCTTGCCGCGCTTGGATATCTTGAACGCATAGTCGACGAGATGATTGAACTGCGTATCGGCAAGTGCCAGAAGAGCCGCCTCAGCACACTGTCTTACATCGTATTCCGTATCGTTGAGCATACGGATACAGAGGGCAATCGAATCGGGGTGACTGATCTTCGAGATTGTCCTGATGGCAATGATACGGACTGCCATATCCTGAATCGAGAGATGCTCCTTGAGATGCGGCAGCGCCTCCGATCCGAACTTGGCGACGGTCTCGATGGCTTTGTTCCTCACGGCGGCATTCGGATCGAAGAGCCTTCCGACTATGCTTCCGAGAGTCTCGGGATCGTGCATCTGACCGAGAGAATGGACGCATGCCATTCTGACATTCTCGTTCTTGTCCTTTATGAGTTTGACAAGGTATTTTGCGGCACGCTTCGCCCTCAGATCGCCGAGAGACTCGATAGCCGCGATTCTCACATTATTCTTCGGGTCGGCAAGGAGAATGATCATACACTCTATACCGCAGTTGCCGGTTGCCTTCAGGTTCTCGACGGCGGCGGCACGCATAATCTCGTTCTCGTCCGAGAGGGCTTTGGAGAATCTTGCGATTCTGTCCTCGTCGAGACCGTTCTTGCGCATTATCTTGGCCCACTGTTCCTCGGTCTTGGAATTGCCGTTGCGGGCTTTCATCTCCTCTTTGTGGCGCTTTAACTGCTCTTCGACCTCTTCGTCGGGGGTCTGGGCTTTCTTCTTCTCGGACTGTGCCTTGGCTGCGGCGGCATTCTTCTTCTTGATGACCGCAACCGCTTCCATGGCGCCGGCTTTCAGCGCGGGATCCTCGCTCTTGAGTGCTTCGTTGATGGCAGCGTAGCCGACATTGCCCATTGCACGAAGAACTTCGGTCGATTTGAGCCTGATACCCGGATTCTTGTCCTTGAGTGAGGCGATGAGGATGGGGACTGCCGCATCGCGCATCTGGAGAAGTTCGGTCCACTTCTCCTTGATCATCAGGTATTTGGCTTTTTCATCGTTGTTAGACGGTTTCCAGCCTTTTCTGTCGAGAGACCATGCTGCCTCCATTCTGACGTATGAGTCCTCGTCGTCGAGCGATTTTATGATATAAGGGATGAGTCTTCTGTCGCTTGCCTCGCTCATTGCGGCAACGGTCTTCTGCCTGACCTGCGCATCCGAGTCCTCGATGAGTTTTAAGAGGACATAGAGGGATTCTTCTGCCGCGATTTTGGGGAGTATCTCGGCAATCTTCTTCTTTGTCTCGGTCGAGCCGGAGAGGACTTCGGACTGTATCGCGGGCAGGGCATCCTTTCCGAGTTTCGCAAGCGAGTTGTAGTCGCCTTTTGCGAGGAAGAACTGCGCCCTCTGTGTCTTGGTCTTTGGTATCCAGTTTATGTTCTCAAGGGATTTTGCCGCCTGAATGCGCACGTTCGAGTTGCTGTCGCGGAGGGCTTCGACGAGCATTCCTTCGACATCCTGGCTCATGTAACCCATATAGCCCAGACAGAGCACGGCGCCGCTTCTCACCGAGGCACTCTCTTTGTTGCCCAGGGCTTCCTTGAGCTGCGGTATCGCAGCCGCGCCGTTCTGACCGACCGCTCTTGCCGCACCGTCGCGTGCACGTTCTTTTCCGAAGAAGACGACTTTTAAAAGAGTGGGGAGTGCCGCCTCTCCGAATGTTCCGAGGACCTCGGCGGCGCCGGTCTGTATGAGGGAATTTTCGGAATCCAGCGCTTTTAAGAGATGCACTACTGCCGGTTGACCTATCTCCGAGAGGCGTATTGCGGCATTACCGCGTTCCTCCCAGTTCTTGGACGAGAGCAGTTTGATAAGTGAGCCTATCTCGCCGCCGTCGTCTGAATCGGACTCTTTTGGTGCTTTTTTTCTCTCAAATAGTGCCATATGGCAGTCAATTTCCCCGGGGTGTTTTTACGTAAATTCCTGCGGCGCAGCACGCCCTATATCTGTATAGGCTATTTTGCCGATATTATATGCCGATTACGGCATGTTCCTGTTATTTTTCGGTTTGCGGTTTTGGAATATTTTAACCGCGTTCGTATAATTATTATGCATTATCACAAATAAAACGCTTTATTTAAGCACGGATTCACTCTTTTTGGAAGTCTCTGTATAGTCGTCGGATTCGGACGTTAAGGCTGCAACGGGCTTATTGCCTGTTTATGATCCGCGTGCCCGCTCATGCCTGCGGCAGTCCGTGACATTGATCCGTGAACATTTATATGATCCGTAATGAATTTTGATAATAATCGGAATACAATTGGATAATAATTGACAATAATACGATAATAATTTGGGAATAATCCGATAATAATTTGGGAATAATCCGATAATAATTTGGGAATAATCCGATAATAATTTGGGAATAATCTGATAATAATCTGATAATAATTTGGTAATACGGTTGGCAGGTGTAATATGAGCGGTATGATCGGCATGGGCGGCAGTCACGGCGGGAAAAACTCCCGTGGGAAAAAAGTTAATAAATCCTTTAAATCCGTTAAATCTGCGTCTTCGGGATCTTCGGTATCTTCGCGATCTTCGGGATCGGCAGCGTCGGAAGCGGTAGGGGCGAAGAGCGGAGCCGAAGGTAAAGGCGCAAAGATACGCATCCCCGAACTTCTTGCGCCGGCGGGAAGCCCCGAGGCTCTTCACGCGGCAGTCTGCGCAGGTGCCGATGCCGTATATCTCTCCGGCCGCAACTTCGGCGCAAGACGTTTTGCCGCAAATTTCAACGAGGACGAGCTCAAAGACGCCGTGGAATACTGCCACACCCGCGGCGTTCGCGTTTATATCACCTTAAACACCCTTATCTCCGATGAAGAGATGCCCCGCGCTCTCTCCGAGATGATGTATTACTACTCAATCGGCGCCGATGCCGTGCTTGTTCAGGACCTTGGGCTTCTGAAAGCGGCAAACGATTGCTTCCCCGATCTTGTTTTGCATGCATCCACGCAGATGACGATAAACAGCACGGCGGGTGCGCTCAAAGCCGGCAGTATGAATATACGGAGAATCGTGCTTGCCCGCGAACTCTCGTATGATGAGATTTCAGGCATTAACGCCGCTCTTAAACAAGCAGCCGATCCCGATTCGGAGACGCCGCTTAAGAATCCGCCCGAACTCGAGGTCTTCGTTCACGGCGCTCTCTGCTACTGCTACTCGGGTCAGTGCCTCTTCTCGTCGCTTCTCGGCGGCAGGAGCGGAAACCGCGGAATGTGCGCACAGCCGTGCAGGAAAGCCTATGAGTTGCGGGAGAGCACGGTAGACGGATACGGAAGGATTGACTCCGCATCTTCGGTGAGATGCCGGACGAAAGGCGCATATCTTCTTTCTCCGCGCGATCTCTGCTCCTACGACAACCTGAAGAATATGGCAAAGCTCAATATCGCATCCCTGAAGATTGAGGGGCGCATGAAATCGCCGGAGTATGTCGCGATTGTCACTTCAATATACAGAAGGGCGCTGGATGCGGTCGCGGAAAACTCTCCCGCGGGCAACTCGGGTGAGACGGGCGACGGCGTCTCGAAAGAGGACAGAGAGAACCTTCTGATAGCCTTCAACCGGCGTTTTACCTCGGGTTATGTCGGCGGCGACAAAAATGCGGCTCTCATGTCCTATGACCGACCCGCAAACCGCGGAATATTCATAGGCACGGTCACGGATTACGACCCGCGGTATGAGAGCGGGGTTGTAAGGCTGACGGGCGATACAAAGCCGCGCAACGGCGACGGTCTCACAATACGCAGGAAGCACGGCTCGGATGACGGTTTCTTCCTAAGAAAGCCGTATGAGATACGAAACGGCGAACTCCGTTTCAGGACCAAGTGCCGGCTCGGACGCGGCGATCGGGTTTTCATCACGAATCGCGGCAGTCTGGATGATCTTGCAGGAGAGATAAAAGCCCGCGACGGCGGAGTGTACCGGAAGATTCCCATAGATATCTCATTTAAACTCGGGGGCAAAAACGGCAGAACGCCTGTCGTCAGCGGCAGTTTCGCGATAAAGGGCGTAAAATGCGAGACCGTTTATACCTCGGACATTGAGATGGCGGATGCGCAGAATAAGCCCGTGCTGACCGATGATCTGAAGAAAGTCTTTGCAAAATGCGGCGGCACGCAGTATGAGATGCGCTCTTTCAAGGCTGAATATTCCGGCAATCTATTTCTCCCAATGAGCCTGCTCAACGAACTGAGGCGCAATTTCCTCAAGTCCGCCGACAGGGCGGTAATCGGGTCGTATCTGCCCGATGATGCCTCTATGGATGCCGCCCGCGAGAATTATTCGCGGTTCCTGAGCAATTTCGTAAGATATGATGTGCCGGTGCGGAGACCGAAACTCGCATTCTATGCCGACAGTCCCGAATGCGTCAGAGCCGCCGTCGATTCGGGATGCGACAGGATATACTGCGAATGTGACATTGCGCCCGTTCTCAAAGACGGCTCTGTAAATCCGGCGTTTGAGGAAGGAATTCTTGAGACACTTTCGTCGGCGGCGGAGACCTGTAAGGAACGCGGCTGCGAACTCATCTGGAAATGGCCGCGGATTGCGGATGACGCGTATATCTCCGCCGCGTTGCCGCTTGTGGAGAAAGTTCTCGGTCTCGGCGTCTGCGGGATAATGGTCGAGAGTTACGGAAGTGCTGCCGCGATACGCAGGGTTGCGCCGTATGCCCGTATCTACGGCGGAAGCGGCATTAACATCTACAATTCGCTGAGCCTTGCGCAGATATCCGACCTCTTCTGCGGCGCCGTCATATCGCCGGAGGCGTCCGCCGAAAATATCCGCGACCTTGTCGGCAGAATCCCTCCAGAACTTCGCGGGAAGGTCGAGACCGAGTATCTCGTAAACGGCGCCGTCGAACTCATGGTCACCGAGAACAATCTGCCCTTATCGGGGCTTTCGGACTACGGGACTTACGATCCGAAGAAGACATATTCTCTGCTCGATGAGCGCGACCGCGACTTCCCGATATATGTTGACGCCTGCGGCAGAACCCATATCCTCAATGCGGTAGAGACCTGCCTCATCGATTCCCTGCCAGAACTCTGCGCTATGGGTCTTGACACCTTATCGGTTGACGGCAGGCACAAGACATACGATTACGCGTTTGCGGTCGTAAAAGCCTATAAGGATGGTCTCCGTGCCGTATCTGACGGCGGCAGGTCGGGAAGGGGGTCGGGCAGGGCTTTGGAGAACGAACTCGATGACCTGAAGAAGAGGGTCGCAAAGATATCTCAGGGCGGCATTACCGAAGGACATTTCAGACGCGGCGTGTAAATAAGGCAAAAAAGCAAAAAAGGTCAAAAAAGCAAAAAAACCAAAAATGCAAAAAAAGCAAAAAAAGTTACTGTTATTGTTCACTGATTATATTGAACACTGATTTATTGATCCGTCTTCACTCCGCGAACTCTCTGCGGATTGGAATAGACGGTAAATCGCTCTCCTCTGGCAAAACAGATGAGGGTAATGCCCGACTCCCTTGCAAGTCTTATGCCGTCGGCAGTGGATGCGGCTTTAGATATGATAATAGGAATTCCCGCATTCATGCATTTTTTGACCATGCCGTAGGGCTGGCGTCCCGTGCATCCGAGGAAACACTTATTCAGGTCAATGCCGTTTAATATTGCACTTCCGACGACCTTGTCGACCGTGTTGTGCCTGCCTACATCGGTCATTACCGCGACAATCTCCCCGCCTTCGCGGAAGAGAACCGAGCAGTGAACGCCGCCAGTCTTCACCCAGAGATCCGATATGATCTCTTTTGTCGCACGGTATATGTCATCGATACCTATCTCAATATCGGATTCGATTACATGCGGCGCTTTGACGGTCGCAATTGCCTTTCTCTTTGAAGCGGTCGCCGCGTCTGCGTATTCGACACCACCCGATGTGCCCGTCTGAGTCGCCGCCGTCTTGTTCTGAATCTTTCTGAAATTTTCGGTCACGGAATCGGAGGTGACGTAAACCGTGTTTGTATTGCCGTCGGTGTGCACGGATTTGACATCCTTACACAGACCTTCGGTGATGACGTATCCTGCGCCCAGTTCGTCCAGATTGCTGCTTGTTGCCACCTGAGAGGTAACCGTAACGCCGTTTAAAAGAACAGTGACCTGATCCTCCAAAGCGGTCAGGTCTTCGATATTTTCCGATTTGCCGCCGGTGACTTTGACCGCGTCGATGAATTCCGCGGCACCGGCATAATTTTCGTCTGTCATGAAGTTCCCAATAGTATTGGGAAACTTCAGAACTTAACTAATTTGCTGTTCGCTCTGATGTATGCGAAATCATCGTCGGTAGCCTTTATTTTCATGAGATATATGCCGAAACACGGCTTGTGGAAGTAGAAGACAATCTCCTTCTTCTTTATTTTAAGTCCCAGATAGACGGGCGGCACTCCCAAAATCGCAATGCCTTTCAGCTGGAATCCTTCGGGGAGCTCGTATATCTCGGCAGTATTCTTCTTGAGATATTCCAGTGCATCCTCCTGCGTGGTCTTCTCCTTTAAAACCTCGGCACGCAGTTTATTAACGCAACGGTTCTGGATAAAATCGCCGTTCTTGTCTTTTAACAGGGGGCTGTCTTTATTCGGAATCTCTTTTTTCATAATACTTAAAGATTGACACTTACGTTTATGTATTTTTGTATGCTTACATCACGATTTTGTGAATGACGATTATGTGAATGAACCGATTATTTGTGAAGATCTCAAAAATTATCGATAACCGTCACCTTTTTGTCCGTTTGCCCGAGATCGATTTCTGCTGTCATATGGAGCGGTTGGAGCGGTTTTATGTGGATTACACTGGAAATAGCACATCGTAAATGGAAAAGTGTCATCACTGATGACACAATTGAACAGGACGAATCATATGCTCATTATGTCCGGCAACAAATGTGAATCCGTTGATGCATCCGGTGACGGAAGATTACTTCTACCTGAATATAATCCTTAAGATTATCTGATAGCAGATACAACATGTAGGTAACATGTATGCAAAGCGTCTTGACAATCTTCCGCCATATCTCTTTGCTCAGATTGACAAACTGAAATCCGAGAAGAGAGCACAGGGCATTGATATAATAGATCTGGGCGTCGGAGATCCCGATCTGCCGACACCGTCGCACATAGTGGACTCACTCTGTGAAGCCGCACGTGACCCGTCAACCCACCACTATCCGGACTACACGGGTATGCTCGAATACCGCGAGGCAGTCGCGACATGGTATAAGAGGAGATTCAATGTCTCTCTCGATGCAAAGACCGAAGTCCTCGCACTTATCGGCTCTAAAGAGGGTATTGCCCATGTCCCCGAGGCATTTGTCAACCCGGGCGACGTCGTTCTGGCAACCGACCCCGGATATCCCGTATATAAGACATCGACGCTCTTTGCCGAGGGAAAACTTCACGAACTTCCGCTCACCGAAGAGAACAACTTCCTTCCTGACCTTGACGCAATTCCGAAGGATGTCCTGAAGAAAGCAAAACTTCTCTTCTTCGGATATCCGAACAACCCGACTGCCGCAACGGCACCGATGTCCTTCTTCGAAGAGGTTGTCGAGTTCGCAAAAGAGAACAATATAGTCGTCGTCCACGACAATGCCTACTCGGAGATTGCATTCGACGGCTACAAAGCCCCGTCCTTCCTTCAGGTCGACGGCGCAAAAGAGGTCGGTATGGAGATGCACTCCCTCTCAAAGACCTACAATATGACAGGCTGGAGACTCGGAATGGCGGTCGGCGGCGAGGAAGCCATAGCGGGACTGGGCAGAATCAAGACAAATATCGATTCGGGCGCTTTCAATGCAATTCAGAGGGCGGGAATAACCGCACTCACATCCTCGCAGCAGTGTGTCGCCGATTCCTGCAAGATATATCAGGAAAGACGCGACGTGCTCGTAAGCGGTCTTAAGAGCCTCGGTTTCGACGTGCCGACTCCGAAAGCAACATTTTATGTATGGATGAGAGTAAATGACAGCATGAAGTTTGCCGAAAAGATGCTCAACGAAGCGGGCATTGTCGTGACACCCGGAGTCGGTTTCGGAAAGAACGGAAACGGCTACGTGAGATTCGCAATCACCCGCGACGTATCGAGGATCAAAGAGGCAATCGACCGCATGGGGAGGCTTAATTTCGAATGACACTTCCGGAACACCTTACGATTCATGAAGGGCACCTGTATATCGGAATGCATGACTGCAACGATCTTGCAAAGGAATACGGGACACCCGTATATGTGACAGACGAAGAAAAACTCAGGCAGAACTTTATCCGCTACAATGAGGCGCTTAAAGCCCATTACAGCGACGTTCAGCTTCTCTACGCCGCAAAGGCGAACGGAAATCTGTCGATTCTGAAGATATTCGCCTCACTCGGTGCTGGTGCGGACGTATTCTCGTCCGGAGAACTGCATCTGGCGCTTCTTGCGGGAATCCCGCCCGAGAAGCTTCTCTTCAACGGCAGTTCGAAGACGCACGACGATCTCAGGGTTGCCGTCGAGAAGGGCGTGCGCATATCTCTTGATTCCTTCGATGAGTTAAAGCAGCTGGATAAGATTGCGGGCGAACTCGGAAGGATTGTCGAGGTCTCGTTCAGGGTCAACCCTGCAATCGATGTGCCGACACACCCCAAGATTGCGACGGGTCTTGCCACAAGCAAGTTCGGTATTCCCGCGGACCAGATTGTCGATGCTTACAGAGCGGCGCTGGAGTGCGAGAACGTCGACCCCGTAGGCATGCACTGCCATATCGGTTCGCAGATCCTTGACGTGACTCCGTTTGTCAAGGAGATGGAGGTTCTCTTAAAGGTCGCGGGCGAGATCACAAAGATGGGCGTTCACTTAAAGTTTATAGACATCGGCGGCGGTCTCGGTATTGCCTACGACCACGAGAAAGAGGTTGCTCCGACACCGAAGGAGTATGCGGATGCGGTTATGCCCGTCTTTATCGCGGGTATACAGAAACTCGGAATAAAGCCGCAGTTATGGGTTGAGCCCGGCAGAAACCTCGTCGGCGACACGACGATTCTTCTGACAAGAGTGAACTCGGTCAAGACCTCGCACAAGAAGTTCGTCAATGTGGATGCGGGTTTCAACCTGCTCATAAGACCGGCGATGTACGGCTCGCACCACGATGTGATTGCGGTCGGCAAGGCGGATGAGGAGAAGACCGAGGAGTATACGGTTACCGGTCCGATCTGTGAGACGGGCGATATCCTCGCCGAGAACAGGAAGCTTCCGGAGCTTGAGAGCGGAGATGTCCTTGCCATTCTCGATACGGGCGCATACGGTTATTCCATGGCTTCGCAGTATAACTGCCGCCCGCGCTGTCCCGAGGTTATGATCTTCGAGGACCGCCACGGCATTATGAGAAGAGGGGAGAGCGTCGTCGATATCGTCAATACGATGAAGAGACTCCCGTGGCATGAGAAATAAGGCTCAAACAGGCTGAAATAAGGCTGAAATAAGCTTTGAAATTCAATTTTATTTTTTAGCACATCGTTTCTTTATCGTCAATTTGTCGTTCTTTGTATCGTTTTCTTTATCTTTCACTTTATCGTCACTTTTTTTATGACTGTTCCTGCCGTATGCGGTTCTTAATCAATCTCGATTAATTCTCAATCAATTATCAATTAATCAAAGATATATCAAATCAGGTCTTACAGATTTATATGCGGGCATACCATGCACTTGTCGACGATCTTCTGACCTGGGAGGAGTTTGAGGCGAAAGTAGGTGCCGTATGTCAAAAGGAGAACGATGAGGATGCCGAGACCGAGGCGGCAAGGTCGGTTGCCGAAAGCCTCGGGCGCCTTCATGTGAAGATCGCGGATCTGAAGAGGGGACCAACGCTCTGCTCTTTTTTCTGTAAGGTTATCGAGAAAGGCGATATCATACGTTTTGACAGAGATTCCGAGGCGGGTGTGCATTCGTATCTAGACCCGGATGATGATCTCTTCGTCACGGATTCGCCGGATGCCGAGCCGCCCGGGCTTTTAAGGCGTGTGCTTGTCGGCGACGAGACGGGGGAGGCTGTTCTGGTATTTCGGGACATGAAGGTTCACGGGACGCAGGATATCCGCGTCGGCGACGTGCTTGAGGTTGCGGCACGTTTTCGGGGTCTTTCAAATGTTATCGCCGTCGATCTTCAGGAGGCGGATAAGGGAATTGACGTATGCCTCCGAAAGTCGGGGATGAAGACGCTTAAGCCGCTGAATCTTAGGGTAAAGATTCTCTCGCTTGAGGAGAGGGATTATTCCGGTGCCGATAATATCGGGAATGCGCCGCGGCGTCGTTTTTCGGATGCGTATGTGTGGGTGATTGACGGACATGTTTCCCCATCGGCGAAAGGTGCCTGTTCCGAAGCGGATCCCGGGGTCACGGGCAATGTGAATTGTTTTGCAAGGATTCGCGTCTTCGGTGACGCCGTTGCGGCGACCCTGAGTGAAGCGGGCGAGGGTGCGGTTGCGCAAATCAGCGGCATAACGCAGAGACCGTCGCGGTTTGCGCATTTCAGTGCCGGCGATGAGTCCGCCGCAAGTATCTGCAGGTACGATGATGATAATGATGATAATGCTGACAATGATGACTATCTCTTTTCAAAAGATTTCGTTCCGGCGGAGGTCCCGTTTGAGAGGCTTGCGGATTTGCCCGATGATTCGGGTGAGATCTCGGTAAGCGTGAGAGTGGAGGATGCGGGGCATGTCGCTTCGTATCTGCGCCCGCCGCGGAAGCAGAAACGAAGGGGCTTTGGTGACGCGGGTTACGGTTCGGATGCGGCGAATGGGGAATCAGAATCTGCGGGCGGCGCGGTCGATGAGGGGATTTACAGTCAGGAGAATATCTTCAGAGTCCGCAGATGCATTGTCTCCGGTGCGTCAGAAAGATCGGGGATTTCCGCGCGTCTGGTTCTCTGGGGCAGGCAGGCGGAGATTCCTGTTTCAAACGGCGATATTGTGCGTGTTTACAACTGCAATGTCAGGAATGCGGACCTGACGGATACCCGCGGCGATATCAAAAACGCGGCGGTCGATGCGGGATTTGAGATTCATGCCGGCGGCAATTCCTGCGTGAAGGTCATGCACGGCGACGGCGGATACGGGGAGATCTCCGGCGTCATCATGGAATTTCCGGAAGGACTATGCATTATTGAATCGGGCAGCGGTGAGAGGTATACTGTCGTGGCGCAGGAGAAGGCACAGGAGGCTGTCCTCCCGCAATTTGCCGGATGCGGCGAGGTGAGGATATCGGGAAGAATCGCGGGGCATGTCATCCGCGCCGTCTCGGTAAATCCTGTCTCACGAGGGGTGTCGGATGTAATAAAGCGGCTTGAAAACCTTGAGAATAAGCTCGAATTCGATGATGACATCTCAGAGTGATGAAATCTAATCTGTTGAGTATGGTGGGTTATTTCGTAATTCGGGGGTCTATTCCGCGGAATTGCAACCGTGTCCGATCGCAAAAAATCACTTTCGCACCGCACGGTGTACTCCTTTATACCACGGGATGCAACTAAGATGTAAGAATGTTCGTTAGAGGTTAAAGAAATGTCAGAACATGAGATAGAAGATTTACCCGGAGTCGGTCCGACAACTGCCGATAAACTCAGAGACAGCGGTTACTGCACGATTGAGAGCATTGCAACCGCATCGTATGTCGATCTTGCGGAAGATGCCGAGATAGGCGAGGCTACCGCAAAGAAGATGATCAAGGAAGCCAGAAAGATGGCTGATATCGGCGGTTTCCGTACCGGCATTGCCGTTTTGGAAGAGAGAAAAGAAGTCCGAAAGTTAAGTACGCTCGTTCCCGAGTTAGACGAGTTGATGGGCGGCGGACTTGAGACAATGAGTATCATTGAGTTCTACGGCGAATTCGGTTCGGGAAAAAGTCAGATATCTCATCAGATGGCTGTAAATGCACAGTTGCCCTACGAGGTCGGCGGACTTCAGGGCTCGGTCATTTACGTCGATACCGAAAACACATTCAGACCCGAGAGAATCAGACAGATGGTCGAAGGTCTTGAAGTAGACTGCGAGGTGCCGCCGGTGGAGGACTTCCTTGAGCACATCCATGTCGCCGAAGCATTCACATCCGATCACCAGATGCTTCTTATCGACAATATAAGGGAGCTTGCCGCCGAACTCAAAGACACGGAGAGACCCGTGAAACTGATAATCGTCGATTCTCTGATGGCTCATTTCCGTGCCGAGTATGCGGGACGCGGAACACTCTCCGCACGCCAGCAGAAACTCAACAAATACATGTACGACCTGGCAAAGGTCGCCAAGGAGTTCAATTCGGTCATCATCGTCACAAACCAGGTACAGTCAAACCCCGCTGTATTCTTCGGCGATCCGACCAAGCCTACCGGAGGTAATATCGTAGGACACGCATCCAAGTTCAGAGTTTACCTGCGGAAGAGCAAAGGCGGAAAGAGAGTGGCGAAACTTGTCGACAGTCCCGATCAGCCGGAAGGCGAGGCGGCATTCTCCGTTGAAATGGCAGGTCTTAAGTCTGTCTGAGTTGAACCATAAATACAGATGATAATCTCAAAACCCCCCTCCTCTTTTTCACCGCGTGCACTTATCTGCGACATTGACGGCACTCTTACCGATATCTCGCGCAGAATCGATCTGGAAGCCGTCGCCGCAATAAGAACTCTTGTCGATAGCGGCATTCCCGTGGTTCTTGCAAGCGGCAACACGGTCTGTGCGATGACTTTTCTCTGCAAGATGATAGGCACGGACGGCACCATAATCTCGGAGAACGGCGGCGTATACCGTGTGGGATATCTTGGCGAACTTCAGGTCTGCGGCAATCACGAAGCCTGTAAAGCGGCACTCTCAAGGGTAAAGGACTACTTTGAGGCGAACGATATCCGTCTTAATCTTTACAGTCCCGAGTATCGTTTTGCGGATATAGCGTTTGAGAAAACAATCGATGCTTCGACAGTCCGTGATCTGGTAAAGGACCTGCCGGTTCACATCCTCGATTCCGATTACGCCCTTCATATTCAGTCCGGCGATCTGAATAAAGGAACGGCATTCATGGAGGTCGCCCGTGAGATCTCGATTCCGGTTAGCGAGTTTCTGGCAATCGGCGATTCCTCAAACGATATCGAGATGATAAAGTGCGCAGGTCTGGGCGTATCGGTAGGTCCCGACAATGCTCCTCTTGCCCGATATGCGGGATATGTAAGCAAAGAGAAATACGGGCGCGGTTTTTGCGAGAGTGTGAAGAAGTTTTTCCCGACGCTGTTTGACTGATATTTTGAAAGTTAAATGGACTAAATGGACAAAATTGACTAAATGGACGAAATGAACAAAATAAACAAAATAAACAAAATAAACAAAATAAACAAAATACGCCAAAATAGTATCAAATAAAGCAGCGTCTAAAAAATGCGGGTTTTGATTGGATTTAAACAGTTTTTTACTGCTTGGAAAGATAGCGGTCAACCACAATATAATCTCTTATATCTCTGACTGCCTCGAAAGGAATCATGAGTCTGTCGCCGTCAACCGTGTAACCGGTTGCGTCGAATCCGGCATCGGGTCTTACAACAAGGCTGTCGACCTGACCGGAATCAAGATCAACCATGATGTTTCTTATTGTGCCGATAACCATTCCGTCTGTGCTCATGACCTTTTTCTTTGAGAGACTTCGGGAGAATGTACTTTTCATATTTTATGATTGTGTAAATTATAGTATATAAGGACTTGTAAAAAATCTCCGCATTTTCTCACGCGTCAGACATTTCATGGACGATTCGGGGCGTCATATCGCGTATTTCCGGCATATGCGCAGATGTAAAAATATGTATACGGGTTCCGGACTTAAAGCGCCGGAAACACCTTGATTATGTCCGATTGCGTCAGAATGCCTGCGGGCTTGCCGTCTTCCATAATTATGACGCGTCCTATCTGCTGCTCTTTGAACTGCTTGATCACTTCATATAGGTGAATCTCGGGCGATACAATGATGACATTGTTCGTCATATAGCGCTCCACCTTCGCATCTATCGCCTGCTCGCGATCGATTCCCCGTATCAGATCGCTTAAGGTGATAATTCCCACCATCTTCTCGTTATCGACATCCATGACCGGAGCGCCGTGAATCTTCTTCTCGTTGAAGAGTTTTATCGCGGTACGCAGGGTATCGTTGCGCTTCAGTGTTATCACCGGCGAACTCATGTAGTAACGAATCTGCTTCTTCGGAAGCGAAATTATCTCGGCAATCGTTATCAGAAGCTGCTGGGAGACCTCGTCTTTGCCGTAGATCTCGCCTTTGACGAGGAGACGGTTGACGGGCGAGGGTCCCACCGTTACCTCATCGCCTATCTCGAAGGACTTCACGCTGCCGATGAGCTTTATCACCGCATGGCAGAGGTCGGGGTGACAAAGGGTCGTAAAATCGATCTCCGCGACATTGACGCCCTCGCAGCGCTCGCAGTTCCTCTGAATCGGAACGCTGTATTCTCTCTCGTAGTCGGTAAGGTTCAGTTCCTTGTAAGCCGCGGATGTCGGAGTATAACCGCCTTTGGGTCCCGGAACGCCGTCAACGAGTCCGAGCACCTTGAGTGCCTGCATCTGATTTCTGACCGTTCCCGGATTGCGTTTAAGGACCTCGGCTATCCCCTCACCTTTTATTGCCGCGGATTTCTGATGATAAAGGGTGATTAGGGTTATCAGGATATCTTTCTGAATCAGGGATAATTCCATATGGATATTTGAGTATGTAAAACCTAAATAATATATGGGTTTTCCATGGAATTTGAAAAGATACCGACAATACCTACCGCCGATGAGATCCTCGACAGGTCGCTGAGGCGCGCGGCAAAAAACAAGAAATTAAAAACTAACCGGGACCTCGCCAATGAAGATTTCATACGCTCCGTCTACAGTTCGGTCTATGACAAACTCATGGACAGCGTCCAGAAATTCCCGAATTTCGATGAACTCTCCCCGTTTTATACCGATATCGTAAACCTGCTCTTCAGCATCGATAAGATAAAGCACTCCCTCGGAGCAATCCAGTGGGCAGGCGAGAAGGTAAGGGAGGTCGGCGGCATGTATGCGAGGCAGATGAGGGGAGCGCCGGATACGAACGCGCTCAGAAAGCAGGCAACCGCAAGAATTGCCTCGATAGTCCAGCAGGTCGATAACGACCTTAAATATCTCAACGAAGCCAGAAATGTCCTTAGAAAACTCCCCGATATAAGACCCGACGAGTTTACCGTCGTGGTTGCCGGTTATCCTAACGTCGGTAAATCCTCATTCATAAATCTCGTTTCCTCGGCGACATCGGAGGTTGCGGGCTACGCATTCACGACAAAGCGCATTATTGTCGGTCATCACGAGGTCGGGCGCGACAGGATTCAGATCGTCGACACCCCGGGAATACTTGACCGTCCCGTCGAGGAGAGAAACGATATCGAGCAGCAGGCACTCTCGGCAATCACGAATGTCGCGGATATGATACTTTTCATAGTGGATGCCAGCGAATGCTGCGGATACTCTCTCGAAGACCAGTTAAAGCTCATGGAAGGCGTAAAAGAGATAACCGAAGGCGTGCCTCTCGAGGTTGTAATCAATAAATCGGATATGAAGGGGCTTGAGGGATACCGCAATATGTCAACGGCGACAAGAGAGGGTGTAAACGATATCGTTGCCCTTCTCAGAGAATACCTTGCATCCAGTCCCAAGAACCTGACAGCGCGCAACCAACCAGAAAACCAATTATAACGCCGCCGTTAAGGGTGGGGAGACCCGCCTGGGCGTTCCCTTTTGCAACGAAGTATAAGAGAACCGCAAGTCCGCAGAGCGAGCCTATTATTGCGGTCAACACCGGCAGGCTGACTCCGAAGGCAATCGCGGGTGCGTCAACGAAGATAAATGCCGAGACCACGAGAATCGACGGCATAATCAGGTCGCCCATACCCATCATGAAAGCGCCGCGCTCCGTCTTGTCCTTCTTTATCTCAAGACCTTCTTTTATATAGGAATAATTCATTTTTTTCGGCACCACTACGAGAATCGGCGCTTTTGTGCTGATAATGCTCTCCGCGAGCGTCAGCATGTGTTTTGTCTTGTAGACCGAGATTGCGTCGTAGACCGCAAGGAGAACGAGGAGCAGGATAACCGGCATTATCTCGAAGGAGATTCCGAATATGGCCGCGGTTCCCGCGCATATGATTGTTCCGAGTATGTCTATGACATACCATTCGGGATATTTGTAGAGTAAGACTACGGCAAGCACGGCGACGACTATCGCCGCTATGTCGGTCAGAAGTTTCGCGTCGCAGAAGAGGGCGAAGATTGCCGCAAATATGTATACAAGCACCAGAAGGATGGATCCGGCAATAATCCACGAGAGTATCTTTTTGCCCTTGTATTTTATGAGCAGGAGCATTGCGGCGGTAAAGAGCAGCAGAATCGCGATGAAAAAGATCGTGTTCTCGAAGGCATCGGGATCCTCGAATGCGGTGTATCCCGCGCTGTTCATTATCGGCGCCATGGTTAAGGCAATTGCCTGAACCGCGATCATCATGACCCCCATTGCAATGAAGGGGATGTAATCCTTAAAGGTCTTCTTTGATGCATACGCCGGCGTATCCGCGGTCACGACCTCTCCCCCCGTTGCACCTTCCGCGGCGCAGTTTTTTGTATCCGGCGTTGATTCACTCGACATTAATTCCCCGATTGCTGCTGTATAATTTTCCCGTTATTTCCGATTACTCTGCTATTACTGTGTTGATTGCGCAATAATTGTTTATTTCGGCTTATATAAATATTGGATACAACTCCGTACGTTCCTCTTATCTCCGATAATTTCCGGTTAGTTCCGATAATTTCAGGTTACGGATTATGGTTACGTATTTTTTTATCCCGCCGTTGCCCGTGTTGCCGCGGGCGGCTCTCCGCGAAAAATAATAGTTAGATTAATATGCGTATCTCTGTATTTTTAATCATGGATGATTATGACAACCGCAAGGACATAGTATTCGCAATTATCCTCGTCATCTCTACTCTTGCCATGGTCGTAAGGCTCTGGCAGGACTGGATAGTTGCGGTTTCCACCGGATTTATGATGCTCTCGTTAGCCTGTCTCATTCTTTCGTTATGCAAAAAGATCGAGAGTCTGGAGAAGACAATCGCCGCACGCGAGAGAACCATGAGGATAAATCTCGATGCCGTAACTCAGAGCGTGAACAAGAGATGCGACGATATGGCAAACGATGTCGAGGTAGTTATAGACACGCTCTCGCGCCGCGTCTATCGCTGATATCATCGATATCGCCGATACAGCCGAAAGTGCCGAAAGCACCGAAAATAGCGAAAATGCCGTAAGAACTGAAAGCACTGAATTCACCGAATGCACCGAGTGCACAGAATGTACAGAATTCAACGAAAGTCGCGGAAATAATGCGTGCGGCATGGTATTGACATTTCGGATTGACAGTTCGGGTTGACTATCGGATTGGCAGATCTATTGCAAATACATATTGACCAATATCTTATTTTGGGGATAAAATGGGCGTTTCTTTACGTGAAATACTGACGGACTACAAAAAACCGGCATCACCCGCCGACCTTGCAAAGACATGTGCGGTTGACGGCAACAATGCGCTGTATCAGTTTGTGACCACCATACGCCAGCCCGACGGGACGCCGCTTATGGACAATCAGGGCAGAATCACCTCGCATCTCTCGGGTCTCTTCTTCCGCGTCACCAATTTCCTTGAGTCCGGGATGCGCCCGATATTTATCTTCGACGGCAAACCGCCGGAGATGAAGCAGGTCACGATAGAGGCACGCCGCGAGCTTAGGGATGAGGCGGCGGCATCATACAAAGAGGCTATCGCGGCGGGGGATCTTGAGGCGGCGTCGAAATACGCACGTTCGGCATCGCGGCTTGACGCCGAGACCTTTTCGAGTTCGCAGAAACTTCTGACCCTTATGGGCATTCCGTGGTTTGTCGCGCCCAGCGAAGGCGAGGCACAGGCGGCGGTGATGGCGCAGAAGGGCGATGTCGCCTTCTCGATATCGCAGGACTACGACTCTCTGCTCTTCGGCACTCCGAGGCTCGTGCGCAATATGACGGTGAGCCGGAAGAGAAAGGTTCACGGGCGTACAATCTCGGTGAATCCCGAGATAATCACGCTCTCCGAGTTCTTGAGCGGGCTTAAGATAACGCGTGAGAACTTAATCGAGATGGGTATCCTGATTGGCACGGACTTCAACGACGGCATAAAGGGAATAGGTCCCAAGAAGGCGCTCAAGATCGTCCGCGACGGCGCTTTCGATAAGACAATAAAGGAGAACTGCCCGGATCTCGAGTGTGAAGAGATAATGAACTTCTTCTTAAATCCGCCGTACAGCAGTGACTACAGACTGAACTGGAAAGATCCCGATACCGAGGGTATTCTCTCGTATCTCTGCGAGGACTACGAGTTCTCGCGCACGAGGATTGAGGCAATACTCGAGAAACTGAACAAAGGAAAAGGTCAGAAGACCCTTGATCAGTGGTTCGGATAGCCTGCGATATTTATGGATACGATAACCTATTCGCGCAATGTTTTTCTGCCGCTTACGCATGTATGCCGCAACCACTGCGGATACTGCATATTCCGCGAGCCCGTGCACGAAGGCTGCGTGATGGAGAAGTCCGCGGTCATTGACACGCTCAAACTCGGCGTCGCATCGGGGTGCACGGAAGCGCTCTTTACATTCGGCGAAAGACCCGAGGAGGAGAAGGGTTTTGCGGAGCATATCCGAAAGGTCGGGTATGAGACCGTCCTCGATTACTGCTACGATATGTGCAAAACCGCATTGGAGATGGGGATTCTGCCGCATACGAACGCGGGCATTCTGGACTGCGACGAACTTAAGCGTTTCCGCGAGGTTAATCCGAGCATGGGGCTTATGCTCGAGACGACCGCGGATATTCCCGCGCACAGAAACTGCGCCGGCAAAAAACCCGAGGTCCGCATAGAGATGCTGGAGAATGCCGGCAAACTGCGCATTCCCTTTACGACGGGGCTTCTTCTGGGAATCGGAGAGACGCCCGCCGACAGGGAAGAATCCCTTGAGGTGATACGGGATGTTCACAGGCGATACGACCATATTCAGGAGGTAATCATCCAGAACTTCTGTCCCAAACCCTCGACGCCGATGGAGAAGTGGGCTGTCCCCGGTCCCGACGAGGTGCGCGATCTGATCCTGCTTGCAAGGGAGATTCTCCCCGCGGATATCAGCATTCAGATACCGCCGAATCTGATAAACGCGAGAGAACTGATAGACTGCGGCGTCACGGATCTCGGCGGGGTGTCGCCGGTGACAATAGACTATGTCAATCCAGAGCATCCGTGGCCGGAGATAGAGGAGCTTTCCGCCATTGTCGGAAAAGACCGCAGGCTCTGCGAGCGGCTCTGCATCTATCGGAAATACATAGACAAGGGCTGGTACGATCCCAAACTTGCGGGTCTCATCGATAAGCTCAGCCGCGATATCTCGAAGAGAAACGCAGGGCTGTGACGCATTTGCCCGTTCGGGTTATGCGGCTGCATCCCTGCCTGCCCGTATCCTTCTCCACCTTACATTCCCCACCCTGCCTTGCCCCCCACCCCCTGCCCTACCCTGTCCGTCATGCGGTAATGGTTATCTGTATTAACAATGGTAACCAAAATTTAAACACAAAATTACTATCAATCAGGCGCGAGAAATAGATAATAGCAAACGCAAAAGCATACGCAAAACAGCAAAAACACGGGATGAACACATATGGAACTCGGAGAACCAATCTACGTCGGAAAGGCAAAATCAATCTACAAAACGGATAAAGAGGACGAATTAATCTCTTTATTCAGAAACGACATGACCGCATTCAACGGTGTGAAGAAAGACAGTTTCGCCGGAAAAGGTGCATACAATGCGGCTGTATCGGCATTCTTCTTCGATTATCTCGAGAAGAACGGGGTAAAGACCCACTTCATAAAGATGCTGGACGATCACACCATGCTCGTAAAGAAGCTGGATATGATCCCGCTCGAAGTCATTGCGCGCAATGTCGCCGCCGGTTCTATCGTAAAGAAACTCCCGTTCAAAGAGGGACAGATCTTAAATCCGCCCGTAATCGTAACGGACTACAAGGATGACGAGAGAGGCGACCCGTCGGTCAACGATGACCTCATAGTTGCTCTCGGGCTTGTAACCCGCGATGAGCTTGCCGAGATTAAAGAGATTACCCATAAGATAAACAAACTTCTCTACGACTTCTTTGACGAACTGGGACTCATCTTCGTGGACTTCAAGATTGAGTTCGGCAAGTGCGGCGGCGAGATTATCCTCGGCGACGAGATCAGCATGGACTCTATGCGCCTGTGGGACAAGGTCACAAAGGAGTCCTTCGATAAGGATGTCTACCGCTTTGACAAGGGCGATGTGATGACGGCATACGCCAAGGTCGTCGAGAAGATAATGAACTGGCAGAAGGAGAACGTGAAATAATGTTATTCGATGTTAATGTTGTAATCAAGCTGAAAGGCGGGATGCTCAGCCCCGAAGCAAAGGCAATCTCGCATGCGCTTTCAAGTCTCGGTATGAAGAGCGAATACTTAAACACCGCCAAATTCTTTGAGATCGGTATCGATGCCGAGAATGCGGATGCGGCGAAGGCAAAGGCTGCCGAGATGTGCGAGAGGCTTCTGGCAAACCCTGTTATCCACAGTTATACGATTGAGGTCAAAAAAGCATGAGATTTGCTGTTCTTCAGTTTGGAGGAAGCAACTGCGACCGCGATGCGGTACATGTCGCATCGGACGTCTGCGGCGTCGATACCGATCTGGTCTGGTATAAAGACGGTCTTAAGAAGAAGTACGATGCCGTAATTCTCCCCGGCGGTTTCTCGTACGGCGATTATCTGCGTGCGGGTGCGATTGCGGCACGAGCGCCGATTATGGCGGATGTCGTGAAGCACGCCGATGCCGGCGGTCTCGTTCTGGGTATCTGCAACGGCGCTCAGATCGGTGCCGAGGCAAAACTTGTTCCGGGCGTTTTCACCATGAACGAGTATCCCAAGTTCATCTGCAAAGGGGTATATCTCAAGGTTCTCAACAATACGTCGCCGTTTACAAACCGCTTCAGACCCGGCGAAGTCATAAAGATCCCGATTGCGCACAAAGAGGGACGCTATATCGCAAGCCCGGAGGATCTCTCAAGGCTTGAGGCGGAGAATAAGATTGCCTTCAAGTTCTGCGACGAAAAGGGCAATGTCAATGCGGTTTCAAACCCCAACGGCTGCACGGATAATATCACCGGCGTCCTCGGCGGATGTAAGGACAATGTCCTTCTGATGATGCCGCATCCCGAGAGGGCATCCGAGGAGCATCTTATCTCCACGGACGGAAAGAAGGTCTTCGATTCGATGATTCATTATCTCGAATCGAAGGGAGAGTAGGGACGACCGTAGTTGCTGCTTCGGGAGTTGTTACAGTTACTAAAGGAGTTGATGCGGATGACGGAAAATGCGGAAAATAACGAATTAAATGCACTTGTTGAAGATATCAGAGCACGCTGCGTCGAATATGCCGAAAAGAAGGGCTATGTCTTAAACCCCGATGCCAAACACCTTGAGACAATCCTTAAGGGGCTTGCACGCTTAAAGACGAAATACGGCGAGGAATACTGCCCGTGCAGAGTCAGAAGCGGCGACAAAGAGAAGGATAAGGCAAATATCTGCCCGTGCGCATTCCACGAGAAAGAGATTGAAGAAGACGGATGCTGTCACTGTCAGTTATTCTTCAGGAAATAACCGGCGCTTTGCGCAATTCAAATATTTTTGTTTTTTTTTGTTTTTTTTGGTTTTTTGTTTTTTTTTGGTTTTTTGTTTTTGAGTTTTTTGGCTTTTTGGGTTTTGAGTTTTTTTTTGAGTTGTGAGTTTTTGAGTTTTGTTTTGATTAGTTTTTTTACATTTTATCGGGCTACTTGAGACCGGCTTTGGTCATTATGTCCACGTATTCGAGAACGGAGTCCATTTTATCCGCGATTGAGTAGAGGTCAGCCTCCTCGATTGCCGAATACTGATGTGCGAAATGGTTGCGGTAGAAGACGAGCGAGGTCATCTCGTCGCGCAATTCTTCCGAGATTATGCCCGCGTGGTGCAGAATCTTGAAGATATCGCGGTGCGACTTCGGATGCTGGAGTTTGCGCAGCATTATCACCTCTTCGCCGATGCTGAATGACATGTTTATGATTGCAAACATTATCATGGACACCGAGTGATACCGCATGAAATCCTCGCGTTTGGGTATTCCCGTCGCGGTTATTGCCGAATACTCCGTATAATACTGCTTAATCTTGGCAATCGCCGATAAGAGTCTCTCTTTCTTATCGGGGACATATATGACATGACCGCCTGCGACCTTTTTCTGCTCGGCGACATAGGGTCTGCCCACCGAGTATTCCCTCACGGTCTCTTTGATAATTTCGGAGAGGTATTCTTCGTCGCGGCAGTAGAGGAGGATACCCTCGGAGACTATGGCATTCCTTATCTCGACGGGCATGCGGTTGAATATCTCGACATCTATGAGATCCGACGCAAACTGACCCGCCTTCTCGTATTGCCACCTGCTTGCGGGCTCGTGGAGAATGACACCTATATCGATATCGGAATACGGCGTATGGGTATTCTTCGCATACGAACCGAAGAGGTATACCGCCGCGACATAGCTCAGTTCCTTCAGCGAATCCGTGACGGAACGGACTATCTCTTTCTGCCTCTCGGAGAGTGCCGATTCCGAGAGATGTTCGTAACTGCCGCTCATGATTTTACCGTCCGGTCATTTCCGGTCATTGACCGCGTTTCGTTCAGATTTCGTTCAGTTTTGTTCAGTCTTCGTTCCGTTGTTCTTACTCAAGTCTTGTGATCTTTATGTCCGCCGCTACCGATTCCTTTTCAATGAGCACGTCATTGTCCGTGTTTCTGGCGTCGATGAAGAGACAGTATTTGCCTATACGCGGGATGGTCACCTCGAAGTTCTTCTGAAGGGTATTGTCAAACTGTTTCGTCATCTTGCCGTTATATTTCCATTCGCCCTTGAGCGAGTCCCACTTCGGCGGCGTATAGACATTCGCGTCGTATTCCGTCATCTGCATGAAGAGGATGTTCACGGGTTTTGTGCACTGAACTTCGAAGAGGTATTTCTCGCCTTTCTGCAGGAACGGTATATCCAGATTCTCGTCGAATTTGATTACAAGGACATTTCCTATGGGAACACCTTTTCTCTCGTCATAGATGACTTTGCCGGCGTTTGCCGAAGTCGCGGCAGGCGTCGGCGTCGGTGCGACCGTACTCTGTACCGTCGGTGCGTGTGTCGGTGTCGGGGTTGGGACAGGTGTTGATATTGTTGGGGCCGCGGTCGGATTCTCTGTCGGCACTGCCGCTGTCGCCGTTGCGGTTGCCTGCGGCGCAGGCGCATTCTGCGTGCACCCCGCGGATACGGCGGCCGTAAAGATCACCAGAATCGCCAGTGCCGTTATCAGAGAGACTGATTTCATACCATTAGGTATGAGTGAGAGATGATAATATTATGCGCAGGTCGGGGCAGTCTTTTTTCCAATTCTTTTTCCAATTCTTTTTATCGGTCGGTTACCAATCTCATACAAATGACAGTAAAGGCGACAGTAAAGGCAGTCATACCGTTCCGACCCGTAAATCCGAAGACACGTCTCTCCAATCTTCTCTCCGAATCCGAAAGAGAGGAGTTTACCGCCGCAATGCTCAACGACGTTGTCAGTGCGCTCATCGAGGGCGGATGCAGTCCCGTTCTTCTCTCGACGCGTCCGTATACGGTTTCGGGCGCGGAGACGGTTGTTATGGATCTGGGTCTTAACGAAGCGCTGAACGAGTATTTTTCAACCCTGCACGAGCCCGTTCTGCTCATGATGACCGATATCGCACTGCTCAACGCCGACGCCGTCAGAAAAATGCTCTCGACTGACGCCGATATCGCAATTGCGCCCGGACGCGGCGGGGGAACAAATTCGATATTCATAAAAGACCCGCAGAAGTTCCGTGCCGATTTCTACGGCGCTAGCTTCCTCGACCATCTGGCTGTCGCCGGAAGTTTCGGTAAGAGCGTCGAGGTAATCGATTCTTTCAGGCTTTCGACCGATATCGACGAGGAGGAAGACCTTACCGAAGTCTTGATCCACGGCGGCGCAAAAAGCCGCTCGAAAAAATATCTTGAGGAGCTGGGTTACTCACTCTCTATCGAAAAGGGAAGAGTCGGCGTTCATCGCCGTTCCCATAAATAAGCACTCCGACGGCTCAATCGATTCTATGCCGCGGTTATCGGAGAGGAACTGCGAGAGACCGCGGACCACCGCAACGGGAGTGCATTCGTTTGACTCTCCCAATACGAGTTCGGCGGCGGAGGCGATATCGTCGCCGATTGCACGGCGCGTGACCTCAAGTTCGTGACCGTATAAGTCACGTTTGCCGCGTTCGTCGGTTATTGCGTCCATTCCGCTGCATCCTATCGCAATGCCGCTGCACCCCAGTCTCATGGCATGGGTGCGGGAGTCGATGACAAGCACGCCGATATTTCTGCCCGTAAGCTGCCGAATCTCTTTTCTTACCCTTTCCGCGCTGGCATCGGGGTCTTTCGGAAGTTTTACGACCTTTCCGGCGGGCGCATTCGAGGCGTCTATGCCGGCATTGGGGAGGAGTGTACCGTTCTTGAGGCAGAGAAGGAAACCCGGGATGCCGCCCACGACCCTGTCGCTCTCCGAGATGACAACCTCGGCAAGGCGGGCGTCGATACGGTATTTTTCGCCGTATTCAAGAGCTTTCTCCGAGGGTGTAATCTCCGAGAGGGTCACGATGCCGCCTTCAGCGGTTGCAAGAGCGCTCTCGGCAAGGACCACGATGTCGCCGTCGGCGATGCCCCCTTCCAGACCTTCGGTCACCTTTGCATTATCGACGATAATCCGCGAGATGTCGTCGCCGGGGACGAGAATCTTTGTCTTTATTCCAAAAACCTGAAACGAACTGCCCATAATATTCAATCTGATTTACTCATGAAAAAAGATTCTGATAGGAGTAAATTTAACAGATAAATTCGGAGATACCGTAAAATAATTTGATTATTGTCTTTACGTCGTTCCTTGTTTTGCGTTTTTTTGCAGTTTTTGCAGGTTTTTATCCGCGGTGCTCGACCTTCTCGAATACGTCGATGAGGTCGCGTGTAGCCGCGACATCGTGTGCACGGACAATGGATGCCCCTTTCTTGAGAATGTCGTATGTGACCGCAAGCGTTCCGAAGAGTCTGTCTTCGGGGTTTTTGTCGAGCAGTCTTCCGATGAAGGTCTTTCTCGAGACTGCGGCAAGAAGCGGTCTCTCGAATTCGGCAAATTCGTCAAAGCGTCTGCACAGTTCCCAGTCGTCCTCGACGGTGCGCTCCGGCGTCCATTTTCCGACGGCGGGGTCGAGGATAAGGTTGTCGATGCCGAAGAGCTCGGCTCTCTCGAGGACAATCTCGAGTGCGCCCATGACCGAGTCAAAGCCTACGGGGTCGCCCGGGATGCTGTAAGTCGCCATCAGTATTGCGGGCAGTCCGCTGTCGGCGGCAATCTTTGCGTAATCGGTATTGCAGAGTCCGTGTATGTCGTTGATGCAGTCGATATCGTGCTTTATGCATTCGGCAAGAACCTGCGGATACATGGTATCCACGGATACGGGGATGCCGCTTCCCGAGAGCTCGTTTAATGCGGCATTCAGACGTTCAATTTCTTCGGCTTCGGTAATGACTCTCGAGTTGGGCGCCGTGCTCCTCGCACCCAGATCAATCATGTCCGCGCCGGCATCCATGAATCCGCATGCCTCTTCGTAGATATTGCCGGCAGGCACATAAGACCCCGAGAAGAAGGATTCGGGGCTGCAATTTATGATTCCCATGAGCCTTACCGGCGCGTCTCCGCCGACTTCGAAATTACCGATTCTGCATATCCGCATGGCTTAGTGGTATGTTGCCCCGCATTTTATAAATTATCGGAATGCCGCGTATTGCCCCGATTGATTTGGAATGCCTCTGAATGCAAGGGTTGAGGGATTGCGAAGAACGGCGGAAAAAAAAGAATGACGGTATTTTATGGGTTGTTGTTTTTTGTCAGTATTGTTTTATTTGGCTGATATTTCAGTTTTTGGAGAGAATGCGTGCCGCTTTCAGGGTATTCTGCATGAGGGTGGCAATGGTCATCGGTCCGACGCCGCCCGGCACGGGGGTGATTGCACTTACTTTGTCCTTTACGGCTTCGAAATCGGCATCTCCGCAGAGCTTGCCGTTCTCGTCCTGATTTATTCCCACATCGATGAGAACCGCGCCCTCTTTTACCATGTCGGGTTTGACGAACTTCGCCCTGCCGATTGCGCTTATGAGAATATCCGCCTTTCTCATCTCATCGGCAAGATTGTCGGTCTTCGAGTGGCAGACCGTCACGGTCGCGTCCGCGTTTATCATCAGAGCCGCCATCGGTCTTCCGACATCCACGGAACGCCCGACGACAACGGCCTTCTTTCCTTTGGTATCGATTTTGTATTCCGCAAGAAGCGTCATTATGCCCCCCGGCGTGCAGGGGACAAACTTCGGTCTGCCGCTGAAGAGCTGACCGATATTGTAGGGGTGGAAACCGTCGACATCCTTCTCGGGTGAGACGGATTCGATGACCGCCTCGGTGTCTATGCCGTTTGGAAGCGGCAGCTGGACGAGGATTCCGTGAACCGAGTCATCCGCGTTGAGCTTTGCAACCGCGTTCACGACCTCTCCGGTCGTCGAAGTGCCGGGCAGGACAACGCCCACGGACTTTATTCCTACTCTGTCGCATGCCTTGTGCTTCATTCTCACATACATCTGCGAGGCGGGGTCGTCGCCCACGATGACGGTTGCCAGACAGGGGGTCAGACCCGAGTCCGCAACCTCTTTTGATACTGCCGCCAGAATCTTTTCGGAGACTGCTTTTCCGTCGATTATCATGATATCTCAATATCTCTTAGTTGACTTCGGGGTATAACGGGAACTTTGCCGCGAATTCCGTAACTTCCTTCTTAACCGCGTTGATCTCGGTCTTTGAACTTCTGTCCTTAGCGACGTCCTTGAGGACGCGAGAGATCCAGAGCGCAATCTTTTCCATGTCGTCCTCTTTCATTCCGCGGGAGGTTACTGCGGGTGTTCCTATTCTGAGACCCGAGGTTACGAAGGGACTGAGTTTCTCGGACGGAATCGTGTTCTTGTTGACGGTGATTCCCGCCTGTCCGAGGACGGTCTCGGCTTCAAGACCCGTGATGTGCTTGCCGGTCGCATCCTTCAAGGTCGAGAGGTTCATGAGCAGGAGGTGGTTGTCGGTGCCGCCGGAGACAAGGGTGAAACCTTCGTCCATGAGGACTTTCGCCATCTTCTTTGAGTTTTTGACAATCTGCTTTGCGTATGCCTTGAAGTCCGGCGAGAGTGCCTCCTTGAAGCAGACCGCTTTTCCTGCGATTACGTGCATGAGCGGACCGCCCTGTGTTCCGGGGAAGACCGATCTGTCGATCTTGACTCCGAGTTCGTCGTCCGTGGTCATGATGGCACCGCCGCGTGGACCGCGGAGTGTCTTGTGGGTCGTTGTCGTGGTGAAATCAACGACGCCTACGGGTGAGGGGTGTTCGCCTGCGGCAACAAGTCCCGCGATATGTGCGATATCCGCCGTGCAGTATGCGCCGACATCCTCGGCGATCTCCTTGAATGCCTTGAAGTCGATGATTCTCGGGTATGCGCTGGCGCCGCAGACAATCATCTGCGGTTTAATCTGACGCGCCTGTTCGGCAATCTGAGCGTAGTCCAGAGTTTCCGTCTCTGTGTCGACACCGTAGTGGGTGACCTCGTAGAGTTTACCCGTGATGTTTACGGGCGATCCGTGCGAGAGGTGTCCTCCCTGTGACAGATCCTGGCTCATCATCCTGTCTTTCGGCTGCATTACCGCAAAATATACTTCCTGATTTGCCTGACTTCCCGAGACTGCCTGGACGTTGGCGTGCGTGGCGCCGAAGAGTTTGCAGAGGCGGTCGCGTGCAAGGTTCTCGATGACGTCGTGGAACTCACAGCCGCCGTAGTAACGCTTTCCCGGGTATCCTTCGGCGTATTTGTTCGTGAGGATGGATCCGACCGCTTCAAGGACGGATTTGCTGACTACGTTCTCGGATGCGATAAGCTCCAGACCGTTTACCTGACGTCCGTATTCTTTCTCGATAAGTGCAAAGATTTCGGGATCATGTTGTGCAAGATCTGACATATCAAATAACTTGGACTTTTAAGAAGTTATACTATTTTATTGTACTGCGTTATTGTGCCGTGTTATTGCATCCGCAACCCGCTGCGACAGCCATAATGGATTCCCTTATGCAGTCCGCATCGGGGTTCGCGGCAGAGTTCGCAGCGGGTTTTGCAGGCATCCCTCATCTATTCATCATGTATCCTTCATGTATCCTTCATGTATCCTTCATGCCCCCCTCATGCAGCCCCGTCAGTCCTCATGAAGTCCCCGTGAGGTATCCGGAGTGTCCGCCGACGCGTATTTTTGCGTGAAAAAAAGCGGGTCGGCAGAAAAAGACTGAAAACAATTAAAAACACGTTTAACCATATGAATATTATTAAAGATCGTAATTGCTTATCTTTAAAAAGGGGAGTATAGATGGATACCGTAAACACCGATGCAAAAATCAGAGATCTTGAACATATGGTTCAGGAGAAGGAAAGGGAAATTCAGATGCTAAGAGAAAATATACACAACTACAATGTCAGCAATCCTGTCAGCGAAGAGAGGATGGTTAAGCTGGAACGCGAGGTTAAAGAGATTGAAGGGCTTGTCCGCGGACTTACCGCCGAGATGCTCGATCTGAAGGCATGGGTTCAGAAACTTGCCAAAGCCGTTGAGGAGGATCCCGCCGAGAAGAGAGCCGCATCATCCGAGAAGGCGGAGAAGGGACGCGAATATCCTGTTGTCGAGTCGCCGAAGGTTGCGGCGGAGCGCAGGTCGGCTGAGAAGGCACGCAGTGCGCCCGTTGTTCAGGAAGTCGAGGAGATGCCTGCCGAAGATGAGGATGAAGAGGTCCTTATCATCCAGCCCGACGGCACCATGAAGCGCGAGGCAAAGTTCGGCGAAGACATGATTGTTGCGGATCACCGCGCCGCCGCCAGACAGCCGCGTGTAAGCGGAGGTCGCGAGGCTGACCGAAGACCCCTCATCTACGCCGACGACGATGACGCCGTCGAGGTCAAGAGAAGGCGCAACTGAACTCAAAAATGAGAGCGGTTTTTCTTCGCTCTTATTATCTCAAATTTTGGCGCAAATCGGAAAATGCCGCAGTGCATCGTCGGTATCCATGCCGGTGCACAACTGATACGGGGAAGACGGTCAAGTGTATATTACCGAACTGGAAATCGATAATTTCAAGTCTTTTGGTAAAAAAACCAAAATTCCTTTCTGTGAAGGATTTACCGTAGTTTCGGGGCCCAACGGTTCCGGAAAGAGCAATATAATCGACAGTATCCTTTTTTGCCTGACGCTCTCGGGCGCACGCGGTCTGAGAGCCGAGAAACTCACCGACCTCATTAACCTCAACACAAACCGCAATTCCGCGGAAGTATCCATCACGTTCTCGGACAATACCAAAATCCGCCGCAGAATAAAGAGAACGGCAAACGGCTATTACAGTTACAATTACATCAACGACCGCCCGTGCAAGCAGAGCGATGTCGTCGAGTATCTCGCCAAATTCGGTATAAAATCCGAGGGCTACAATGTCGTGATGCAGGGTGACATTACCCGAATCATCGAGATGAGCGACGGCGAACGCCGCAAGATTATCGACGAGATTGCCGGCGTATCCGAGTTCGACAAGAAAAAAGAGCAGTCTTTGTCCGAACTTGACATAGTCCGCGACAGAATCGAGAGGGAGGAACTTCTCCTCGCCGAACTTGAGAAACGTCTCTCCGAGCTCGAGACCGAGAAGGCGCAGGCTGTAAAATACAGGGAGCTCTCGGCCAAACTTGAATACTACAACAGTTGTCTCTCCGCCGCCAAACTCCGCGACTGCGAGGCGGAGCTGCTCGGAATTGCCACTCTCGAGGCGGATCAGGAGGCAAAACTCTTCAAACTGAACGATGATAAAGCAGCCGCGGAAGAGAACATCGGGAATTTGCACAACGAAATCTCGTCACTCGATGCCGAGATAAATGCCAAGAGCGGCGACGAATACCGCGCACTTCTTGCCGCAATCGAGGAATCCAAGGGTAAGATAAACCTTGCAAAGCAGAATATCGCAAGGCTCGAACAGCTCAAGGAGACAAAGAAGACCCAGATTGACAAGTTATTCGGCGATCTGAAGAGGACGGAGACGAAGATCGGCGAACTGACGGACGAAATCAGAAATCTTTCGATAGACCGTTCCAATCTCAATATGGAACTTGCCTCGCTTAACGCGGATCTGACGAACGTCAGGAAGACGCTGGACGAGAAGAGCAGCAGTGTCGAGGGCGCACGCGAGAAACTCACCAATCTCATGTCCGCGCTCGATGAGAAGAAAGAGGTCAAGTCCGGCATTCTCAACGAACAGGGTCTTCTGATTGAGAAGAGCCGTCTGCGCACGGAAGAGAAGAGCAGACTGGATTCGGATATTCAAAAGATTGATGAGGAGATTAATGAGAAATCGGGCTCGCTTCTCGAGAGCCGCAAACTTGTCGAGTCTCTGAATGCGGAGAAGAGTCTTCTGGACGGCGAGCTGTCAAAGACCGAATCGAAGCTCTTCGAAAACAAGAACGCGCTTGAGAAGGTAATCTCCGAGTACAGGAAGTATGAGCGCGAACTCATGAATCTCGAAGCCATGCAGAGAGCGTCGGGAGGTCCGGGAGGGCGCGGACTTGAGGCGATTCTCGGAATGGACGGCGTTTACGGCACGGTAAGACAGCTCGGAAAAGCGCCGCAGGAGTATGCCGTCGCTCTCTCGACGGCGGCGGGCGGAAGGATGCAGAACGTGGTCTGCGAGAGCGATCAGGTCGCCGCCGACGGTATCCGATACCTTAAGGACAATTCTCTCGGAAGGGCGACCTTCCTGCCGCTCAACAAGCTGCGCGCACCCGAGCTGCCGCCGCTTAAGAACCGCGACATTATAGATTATGCCGTGAATCTGCTCGATTACGACCCGCTCTACGATGTGGTCTTCAGGTATATCTTCGGAACAACCGTCGTCGTAAAAGACCTGAATACCGCCAGAAAGATGATCGGTCAGTACAGGATGGTCACGCTGGCAGGTGATATCGTCGAGAAGGCGGGTGCGATGACCGGCGGTTCCCAGAACCGCAATCTCGCAATGTTCGGCGTTTCCGCCGATAACGAGATTGAGAATATCCGCGCCGAGATGGCAAAACTCTCGCAGGAGCAGAGCACGCTTGAGAGTGCGGTCGCAAGACTTACCGATGAGGGCGATAAGAAGAGGAACAGGCGCAAGGAGATAGCCGATACCCTTTATCAGACCGATTTCCTGATAAACGAGAATACGCGCCGCATTGATGAGCTGAACGAAGAAAAAGCGAAGATCTCCGCGAGGCGCGAAGAGATGGCGGAGGAGGTTACGTCCGGAAGCACGCGGCTTGCCGAGATCGAGGAGGAGCTCGCGAAGATCGGGAAAGAGATAGCGGAAGTGACCGCCGAGACCGATAAACTCAAGCGCGAGCTTGCGAATACGGGAATTCCCGAGCTGACCGAGCAGTACGAGCGCATTAAGGGTCAGGTTGACGACACGCAGGGCAGGCTCAACAAGAAGGATTTCACGATTCAGGATGCTCAGAGGGAGAAGAAGCACTTCGTAAGCCGCCTTGAAGAACTGAAGGGGGAGAGAGCCGGCATCGATGCCGAGATCAAGTCGGCGAACGATGAGATTGTCGGGTCCCGCGACGAGATTAAGTCGAACGAGGCCGAGGTAAAGAGGCTTCAGAGCGAGATCGACAGTTCTTCTGAGGAGCTGAAGGCGCTTCAGAAGAAGCAGTCGGAGGCACGCGACAGGCTCTATGCCGAGGAGAAGCGCGTTATCGAGATCGACGGCGAGATTGACAGGCTCAGACTTGCGACAAATTCGCTTGCCGAGAGGAAGACGGTCCTTACCGGCATGATTGAGGAACTTCGCGGGCAGGCGGGCGATATCGAGACCGATATGACGCTTGCGGAGATAACCGCGGGCATAGAGAAGTCCGAGAAGGAGATTAAGAAAATAGGCGCAGTCAATATGCTCGCCATCGAGGAATACGAGAAGACGAGCGAGCGCGTTGCCGAGAAGAAGGAGAAGAAGGAGGTTCTCTCGAAGGAGCGCGCCAATATTCTCGAGCGTATCGAGCATTACGAGAAGATGAAGTTCGATACGTTTACCGAGGCTTTCAATGCCATAGACAAGAATTTCAGGAAGATCTTCGCCAGACTTACCGAGGGTCAGGGCAGTCTCGTCCTTGAGAATCCGTCCGATCCGTTCAGCGGCGGCATGACCTTTGCTGTTCAGCCCCGCGACAAGAAGGTTCATCTTCTCTCGGCTCTCTCGGGCGGAGAAAAGTCGCTGACCACGCTTGCGTTTATCTTCTCGATTCAGCAGTATATTCCCGCGCCTTTCTACGCTCTCGATGAGATCGATATGATGCTGGACGGCTCCAATGTCGAGCGCGTTTCGACGATGATTGCGGAGCTGTCCGCGAATGCGCAGACCATCTGCGTCTCTCTGAGGCGTCCGACCATCGATCGTTCCGACAGGATGATAGGCGTTACCATCAGACCCGACAAGTCCACTTATGTTACCGGTGTAAAGAGCAATGGATGAGGAACCGGTTGAGATCCTGTTGAAGATGGCGGAGTCGGGCGCTATCGATCCCTGGAATATTGATATTATCGAGGTTACCGACCGCTTTTTGTCCGAACTCGACAGGATGAAGAAGCTGGATCTGAAGATCTCGGGCAGAACTCTCTTTTTTGCGTCGAGTCTTCTGAGGATGAAGTCCGATTTCATGGAGGAGCCCGAGGAGCCGCCCGAGTCCGAAGAGGATGATTTCGGCGGGTTCGGCGAGGGTTTTGACGATTTTTCGGATGACGAGGCTTCGGCAAATCCGATTGATCGTTTCGAGCGCGAGATTCAGAGGCGCATTAAGAGGAAGGATCACAGGAAGCGTCCGGTTACTCTTTACGAGCTTATCAAGCAGCTGAAGACCGCGGAGAAGATGTTTCGCCGCCGCCAGAGGAGGTCGAGTCCCGATGCGGGATTCTTCCTTGAGGCCGAGGATGTGGTCTCGGTTGCGCATGAGGAGGATTTCGCGGATGATGCCGCCCGCGTCTTCTCTTCCTACGGCAAACTTGCGCCAAACGGCGAAAAGGTCGCGCTGCGGGCGATCTGCGAGGATATGAATACGGATCTGCGCTCGGTCTATCTGCCGCTTCTCTTCCTAATGCTCGACGGCAGGCTTGTTCTCTATCAGGAGGAGTTCTACGGCGATATCTTCGTTACTCTGCCGACCGAGGATATGTTTAAAGATGAGGTGCCCGAAGAGCCGGTGAAGAAGTCTGCGGCGGGTAAGCCGCGCAAGCGTTCAAAGTCCAAAGCAAAGTCGGGTGATGAGTCCGGTGATGAGTCGGGTGAGAAAGCGGATGATATGCCGGATGAGAAGGCGGAGCAGACCGTGCCTGCGGAAGGAGAGGTTGGGGATTCGGAGAATTCAAAAGAGGATGCCGATGATGATGCCGACGAAGGCATGGGGGAGTTTCTCGGCAACGTCTATTAGACATCAGACGTCTGCAATGCGCCTGCCGTATCCCTGTGCCCGCCGGTCCTCATCTTTTTTCCGCCGCGGTTTACGAAATATCGGTTAATCTATCGCATATGCTCTTTTGTCCACTATGAAGTATTTTACGAAGAGGAGCGTTATCGCTATTGTGATGATGAGCCCCGTTACAATCGACGTTGTGTAATCGAGCCTCAGTCCGAGATTGGAGTGGAGGATGAAGGACGATACTACCATAGTCATGAATACGGCAGGCAGTGCCGTGATGAGCGCATATTTGACCTTCTTCCTGTATGAGATGATGAAGACCGTCGCAGTCCAGAGGACGAGGCATGCCAGTGTCTGGTTGAGCCATGAGAAGTAATTCCAGAGGACGGAGAAGTCTATGGAACACAGGAAGATAATGGGCATCATCAGAATAATGGTGATCATGAGACCGTTCCTTATCTTCGACGAATCATAGTTCCTGTCATCCTGTATCATGAGCCTTGAGCACCTGAGTGCGGTATCTCCCGAGGTTATCGGGCAGATGATGACTCCGATTACAGCAAGAATACCTCCCACGGGACCTGCGACACCGACGGCGATGTCGTATACCACGCCCGAGGCACCTCCGGCACCAAGGGCATCCGTCAGAGCGGCCGTGCCTCCGTAGAATGCCAGTACCGCGGTTGCCCAGAAGAGTGCTATGACAGCTTCGACGATCATTGCGCCGTAGAAGACCGTTCTTCCGTCTCTCTCGTCCTTAAGGCATCTGGCGGTCATAGGCGCCTGGGTTGCGTGGAATCCGGAGATGGCTCCGCAGGCGACCGTGATGAGCATGTCGGGGAAGAATTCCAGTCCTGCGGGGTGGAGATTTTCAAATGCGAATGTCGGGAACGTGTAACCTCCCATCACAAGACCGCCTATGACGGTAACCGCCATAAGGATGAGGAGCACGCCGAAAACCGGATAGATTCTTCCGATTACCTTGTCGATGGGGAGGACAGTCGATATGAGGAAATAGATCAGTATGAGGACTACCCAGATCATCGTAGGTATTCCCGTTATGCCGGAGAGAAGGTCGCTTGCGCTTCTTGCGAAGGTCGCGGTTACCATGATCATGACGAAGATGATCAGTATGAGAATGGGGTATCTCGCCCTCTCGCCTATGTAATGACGTATCAGGTAGGATGTGGATTTGCCGTTGTTGCGGGTGGACATCATGCCGCTCATATAGTCATGGACGGCGCCGCCGAGGATGGTGCCTGCCACTATCCAGATGAAGACTATGGGTCCCCATTTGGCACCCATCAGTGCACCGAATATAGGGCCCGTTCCCGCGATATTGAGCAGTTCGATGAGATGATTCTTCATCCCCGACATAGGGACGAAGTCCATGCCGTCCGGGTGGGTGATGGCAGGAGTCGTATCTTTGAACGGGAGGATCATACTCTCGGCAAATCTACTGTATATAAGATAGCCGAGCAGAAGGCATACCAGACAGACTATCAGCAGAATCATCTATGTATCTATCAAGAGTCCTTATCTGATATATTTGATGATAAGTGCAGATTGTAATCATGCTCAATCTTGCGTCGGTATCGCGCGCAGATGATTCTGCGGTCGGACGCCGGTGCATATTGTCTCGGGTGTATCGGGTATCGTATCCGCAATTGACAACCATTATATATGCCACGCTCCAACATAATAGGGCTGAAAGTATTACGCCCCAAGCACGGGAAAACGCCCGTGAGAAATGCGGCGTAATGGAGCAGAAATTCAAAAATATCGTGGATTGCTCAAAGAAACGGTGAAAAACCGCGAGCAGAAAAAGTCCG
>JAEEGK010002491.1_pt1 | contig 46143 bp, 42 predicted proteins | sample 8958771 | NCBI WGS metagenome assembly JAEEGK01 (sample SAMN16246547, study PRJNA631951) | gut metagenome | biome: gut microbiome; feature: rumen; material: SC-attached | host: Bos | place: Iran: Karaj | collected 2018-10 | reverse complement strand
AGTAATTTACCATATTGATTGTGGTTGAAAAGTAACTTGATTTTAGATAAAAAGTAAATTGATTACGGAGCAAAACTAAGTTGATTCCTGGATATAATCCACAAGGTCGATTTTCCGCCGTTTCTGGTCGGCCGAGGCATGGCGCTCTAAGAAGTCGGATACGTAGATACGGTTCTGTTTAGGCCATAAAAACGAATGCATCACTTGCTGCGCCACATCATACCACAGTGTGTAAGCTTTCAGCTCCTCATCCGTATCAGGCAGCAAGATAATCTGGCAGTGCTGTAAGGCCCAGAACTTCTGCGGTTGCAACTCAAACAGCCCGCCTGCCGCCAGCCACACATACTGCGGATACAGCTCCGATAAGATAACCGCCGATTTCTCGGCCTCTACGATACAAACCGTGCAAGGTTCTCGTACCAGATGTAACCCAAAGAACACGTGATCGCTCTGGAAACTATCCTGCGGCAGTCCGAAGTGCTTCTTCAACAGATACATCGCCCACGTCGCATGGCGGTCCTTCAGCCGATGGCAGTCGGCACCATACCACATCAGTTTGCCATCATGCACACGGCCCATCTGGTCAATCTGCCAGTAGATCACGGCATCATCTTTCGATCGGCCTAACCGATAGCGCAGTGCTGCATGCACCATCTGCCGCCGACTTAGCAGTCCGTTCTGCACCACTGCCCGGCAAAAACTGCTATTAGCCGATAACGGCCGAGCCCATAACGGCGCAGGTGGCATATACAGACCGAGATTTTTCAGAGAGTCTTTAAATAGATCTTTAAGTTTCATTTAATTTCGAAAATCGTTTATGGCTTGATATATCCCTCTACACCCCTCTTACTATAGCCCCACCTCTCTTTAGAGAGAGGGTGGGGACTATATAGAGAGGGGGTTAAGAGGGGATAAGAACAGCCACCACGCGGCCGTGTTTGTCCATGGTAGTACTAATCACCCGCTGGTCCACCGCCAGGTCGAACACCTTCTCGTAGTACTTCGGTTGTTTAATCTCGCTCAGTTTCATCACCTGGTTCTGCAGGTTCTCTAATGGTAAGGATGGGATACTACCAAAGGCGTCGCTGAACAGTGGGCGCAGGTTCCATTCCCAAGGGCGCTGGGCATTGCCATCATGGTGGATGATATACTTCTGGTTAAAGGTGGCGGCCTTGTCGCTTCTAATCTGGTAGGCTTCAGGCTTATTGGTCATATACTGCCCATTCTGGTTGCGAGGCTGATAGTTAGGCTTAGTGGTAATCACTGGCAGTCCGTTATCATCAATCTTGTAATACATCTGTTCGTTGATACGGTACTTGCGTGTAAAAGTCTGTTCAACCGAGAATACATCCGTTTTCTCAATCTGCTCGCAGTAATACACGTCGAAGGCCTTATGCAGAATCTCGGTACCCAACCAGCCACGCAGGCCACGCTTCTCACCCGTACGGTTCAGGTGGATCACAATCGTGATGTTACAATTGTTCTCGGTAGATAGCTGCATCAGCAGGTCGATAAGTTGGGCCGATGCTTCGGCATCATTAATGCTCGATAGCAGATCGCTCACGTTATCGATAATCACCATATCAGGCTTATAGGTTTCGATACCTGCCACCAGGTAGTCGATACGTTCCTGACAGCTGCAAGCTCTCACGTTGAACACAAAGAAGTTGGCTTCATCGGCCTCGCCTAATTGATAGACACGATCGGTAAGAATACTTTTGGTTGATTGGCGACTCTGCTCCGTGTCAAACCACATCACTTTCAATGGTTCATCGCGGATACGTTCCAGTTCTAAAACGTTCTTGGCAGCGCAGCAAGCCATCAACATCGATGTAAAGAAAGTTTTACCACACTTTTCGGTACCAGTAATGGCCGAAAGATCGAGTCGCGGAAAGCATGGTTTGCCATACCATCGCAGTAGGAAGTCTTCCGACTGCACTTCAGTATCAGCCATGATTCTACACTTGTCGAGCTTCAGCACCTCAGGTGCTACCGAAGGAGCTGCACTCGAAAGTGCAATCTCCTTTTCAATGGGGTCTTGATTTGTCATTACTTTTTTAAGTTTAATATAACGTTAATTGGTTGTTAATTATAACGCTGTAAAGGTACAACAAAGTTAGTAGCTGTGCAAATATCTGTCCCCACGGGGACACAATTATAATTTATTTACATTTTAAAAACTCTATTAAGATGAAGAAAGAAGTCTTAGAAACTCTGACAGAAGGAAATCTTTTATCAGAGTTGGTGTTGGAAAAGGCCGATAACGTCTTCGCCAACAGTCGCCGCACAATGGAGAGTAGGTACCAGTTTCGTAATGGTATCTTTAAGCGAGCCTAAGACCACAATCTTGCGGCAAGTGATGTTCTTAACCTGGCACAGTTGATTGCCATCCATCGCGACATCTGCCTGTATTACAAATCCCAGCCCCAGAAGCGTAAAGAATGGGAGAACGAACTTCTTACTGCCCTTCGTAAATTCCTCGATATCAAGGTCGATATAGATTTCCCTCCGTAGAGGGGAAAGTCAGTTGGTCTGACATAATGAAGTTTCTCTATCATTATGGATTAATTTCTACAATATGAAAAAATGGATAAAAATATATGTGTTAAGTTTGCAGAATTACGCGACTCTTCCAGTACTTGACAGAAGATGCAGAATACAAAGAATACGTACAGTCAAAACAGATATATAGAAGTGGCACCTCAATAGGTGCAAATGTGAGGGAGAGTAAGGATGCACAGAGTGATGCTGATTTCTTAAGTAAAATGTCAATAGCCTATAAGGAGGCAGACGAGACAGATTTGCCAGCTAATGTGAACTTCCGCATAACAGCCTGACAGTCAATGTAAAACAGAAACACCGTTTCCAGAGTTATCAGACATTCATCAGACATCCGGGAAATTGAGCCTTTTCCGCTCATTTCTATACAAAAGTACTACTTTTCTAGCAAATACGCAAGAGCGTTAAGATTTCTTATCCCTTGAGAGTGAAGAAATGTTAATTTTAAGAAGACTGATTGAGGTGAATGAAGGTGTGCTTGAGGGGAAAATGAGAGAAAATCGAGAAAAATCAGGGCTCGGCCTGTTCTGAGAAAATCCGAGAGAAGTTGAAAAGACTCTTGTTTAACAAGAAAACAAAAATCTACAATAATAAACATTCTTTAACAAAAGTAATGGCAAAATGACAGGAGCTTGGCTTCTGGCTAATGACTTGAAACAAATATCTGATTGCACAGGTGGTCGCAAGATGCAGTTCGATACTGCCAGTCAGAACAAATATTGAAAATACATTTTTACGATGAAGATTTTAGTAACTGGTGCTAAGGGGTTTGTAGGTAAGAACCTTTGTTGGGCATTAAAGAACATACAGGCAGGGAAGGATAAGACTCATCCTGGACTGACTGTTGAGGCTGTGTTTGAGTACGACTTGAACTCGACGGCGGAGGAATTGGATGCATGGTGCAAGGAATGCGACTTTGTGTTCAATCTGGCGGGTGTGAACCGCCCGAAGGAGCAGAGTGAGTTCATGGAAGGGAACTTTGGATTCGCTTCAACGCTGCTCGATACGCTGAAGAAGTACGGGAATACTTGCCCCGTAATGCTGAGTTCCAGTCAACAGGCCAGTTTGACAGGTCGCTTTGGTAACTCGGAGTATGGCCGCAGTAAAAAGGCTGGTGAAGACTTGTTCCTCGATTATAGCAAGGAAACTGGCGCTAAGGTGCTGGTGTACCGCTTCCCAAATCTGTTCGGTAAGTGGTGTCGTCCTAACTACAACTCAGCCGTAGCTACTTTCTGCAATGCATTTGCGAATGACCTGCCCTATACGGTCAACGACCCATCAGTAGAGCTGGAACTGCTCTATATTGATGACCTCGTTGACGAGATGATTGCTGGACTGGAAGGAAAAGAGCATCATTGTGAGTTCAACGGTCTTGAGGTTCTGCCGCAGGCAGACGGCAAGTATTGCTATTGCCCGATTACGCAACATGTTACTTTGGGTGAGATTGTCGAACTGCTGAAGAGCTTTGCAGAGCAGCCAAAGACATTGATGATTCCTGAGATTCCTGCTAATAGCTTTGCAAAGAAGCTGTATAGCACGTATCTGAGCTATCTGCCGTATGAGAAAACGGCATTTGCGTTGAAGATGAATGTGGACGAGCGTGGCTCGTTTACTGAGCTTGTGCATACGCTGAATGCAGGTCAGGTGAGTATCAACATCTCCAAGCCTGGCATCACCAAAGGTCAGCATTGGCACAACACCAAGTTTGAGCAGTTTATTGTGGTGAAAGGCCATGGCCTGATTCAGCAGAGGAATTTGAATGATCCAGAGGGAAAGGTGCTGGAGTGGGAAGTAGATGGCGACCATATACAGGCTGTTCACATGCTCCCTGGCTATACGCATAACATCATTAATCTGAGCGATACAGAAGATTTGGTTACAGTTATGTACTGTAACGAAATCTTTAATCCAAACAAACCAGATACATTTTTTGATCCTGTAAAGTAAACGATATGGCACAATTTAAAGAGAATGGTAAACTGAAGTTGCTCATTATTGTGGGCACTAGACCAGAGATAATACGTTTAGCGGCTGTCATCAATGAGTGCCGCAAGTACTTTGATACATTGCTGGCACACACAGGTCAGAACTATGACTACAACCTGAACGGGGTGTTCTTCAAGGACCTGAAGTTGGCAGATCCTGATGTGTATATGGAGGCTGTGGGCAATGACCTGGGAGAGACTATGGGCAATATCATTGCCAAGAGCTACCAGCTGATGGTGGAGGTAAAGCCGGATGCAGTACTGGTATTGGGTGATACTAACAGCTGCTTGAGCGTGATTGGTGCGAAGCGCCTGCATATCCCCATCTTCCACATGGAGGCCGGCAACCGTTGCAAGGATGAGTGCCTGCCCGAGGAAACCAACCGCCGCATCGTGGATATCATCAGTGATGTGAATATGGCATACTCTGAGCATGCACGCCGTTATCTGGCTGACTGCGGCTTGCCCAAGGAGCGTACCTACGTAACAGGTTCTCCAATGGCTGAGGTGCTGCATAACAACCTTGCTGAGATAGAGGCTAGCGATATTCACCAGCGCCTTGGATTAGAGAAGGGTAAGTATATCTTGCTGTCGGCACATCGTGAAGAGAATATTGATACAGAGAAGAACTTCCTTTCGTTGTTCAATGCCATTAACAAGATGGCAGAAAAGTATGATTTGCCGATCTTATACTCATGTCATCCTCGTTCAAGAAAGCGTTTGGAGGCATCTGGCTTCCAGCTCGATAAGCGTGTGATTCAGCATGAGCCTCTGGGCTTCCACGATTACAACTGCTTGCAGATGAATGCCTTTGCAGTGGTGAGCGATAGCGGCACACTGCCAGAGGAGAGCAGCTTCTTTACAAGCGTTGGTCATCCCTTCCCAGCTGTGTGTATCCGTACTTCTACGGAACGTCCAGAGGCTTTGGATAAAGGTTGCTTTGTGCTGAGTGGTATTGATACCAAGGGCTTGCTCCAGAGCGTAGAAATTGCCGTCGAGTTGATCAATGACGGCAACCACGGTATTCCTGTCCCCGACTATGTGGATGAGAATGTATCAACGAAAGTTGTACGTATCATCCAGTCATACGTTGGCGTAGTCAACAAAATGGTCTGGCGCAAGGAGATTTAAAATCAAGAATTTGATTATAATTTAAACAAGATATAGCAATGAGCTTATTTAAAGACAAAGTCCTCCTTATTACTGGAGGCACCGGATCGTTTGGAAACGCAGTACTCAACCGTTTTTTGAAGACTGATATAGGTGAAATCCGTATCTTTTCTCGTGACGAGAAGAAACAGGACGATATGCGTCACGACTTCCAGGCACGTATGCCGGAAGTAGCCAACAAGATTAAGTTCTATATTGGTGATGTGCGTAACAAGAGTACGCTGAAGTACGCGATGAAAGGCGTGGATTATGTGTTCCATGCTGCTGCGCTGAAGCAGGTGCCCAGTTGTGAGTTCTTCCCGATGGAAGCTGTGAAGACCAATGTGATTGGTACCGACAACACACTGGATGCCGCCATTGATGCTGGGGTGAAGTGTGTTATCTGCCTCTCAACCGATAAGGCGGCTTATCCCATCAATGCCATGGGTATCACCAAAGCTATTGAGGAGAAGATAGCTGTGGCCAAGAGTCGTCTGAGTGGTGACACCAAGATCTGCTGCACCCGTTATGGTAACGTGATGTGCAGCCGTGGTTCTGTTATTCCTCTCTGGATTGACCAGATCCGTAAGGGCAATCCCATAACGCTGACCGAGCCCAAGATGACTCGCTTTATTATGTCGCTGGAAGAGGCTGTTGACTTGGTTCTCTTCGCCTTTGAGCACGGCAAGAATGGTGACATTCTGGTTCAGAAGGCACCTGCTTGTACGATACAGACCCAGGCCGAGGCTGTAAAGGAACTATTTAAACATCAGGCTCCCGAAGGTACGGAACCCGAAATCAAGGTCATTGGCATAAGACATGGAGAAAAACTCTATGAAACACTTTTGACCAACGAGGAGTGTGCTAAGGCGCAAGATATGGGTAATTTCTATCGTGTGCCTGCAGATAATCGCGACTTGAATTACGACAAGTATTTCTCTAAGGGAGATGTCAAGCGCGAGGTGCTCACTGAGTTCAACAGCAACAATACAAAGCTGTTGAATGTTGAGGAAACTAAAGAGAAGATTGCCAGCCTCCAGTATATTCAGAACGAACTTAATGGAATCCCCAACCTAGTATAAATTGTACGGTTTTGTGCTTTGTTAATATTGTAAATATTAGTTTGGCCATAAAATGGATATCAACAAAATACAATCAGCATTGCAGTCGCTTAAGGAAGAGCGTGCACATATAGAGGACTATCTCCAAAATGCAGCTACAAAGAAGAAAGAACTGGATAAGGAGTTGAATACTCATTTAAATAAATACAATTGTAAATAACTGAAAGAAATTTTTTATGAAAGTTGTACTTTTAGCCGGTGGCTTTGGCTCTCGGATTAGTGAGGAATCTCAATTTAAGCCCAAGCCCATGATAGAGATTGGTGGTATGCCAATTCTCTGGCATATCATGAAAGAGTATGCCTATTATGGTTATACTGAGTTCATTGTTTGTGCAGGCTATAAGCAAGAATATATCAAGGAATGGTTTGCTAACTACTTTCTGCACAATAGTGACGTGACATTTGATTACCGCAATGGTAAAAATGAAATGACCGTACATCAGACCAATATGGAACCCTGGAAAGTTACAGTTGTGGATACAGGTTATAATACCATGACAGGAGGTCGCATCAAGCGTATACAGAAGTATGTTGGTAATGAACCATTCATGCTGACCTATGGTGATGGTGTTTGTGATGTAGAAATAGATAAGCTCGTAGAATTCCATAAAAGTCATGGCAAATTAGCCACACTTACAGCTGTAAAGATGGCACAAGATAAAGGTGTGCTAGATATTGACGAGAGTAATTCGGTTCGTTCGTTCCGTGAGAAAAATGCTAGCGATGGGGCACCAATTAATGCTGGTTATATGGTTTTAGAGCCTGAAGTATTTGATTTACTTGATGGGGACTCATGTATTTTTGAGAAAACAGCATTGGTTAAACTTGCCAACGAGGGCGAGCTGATGTCTTACATCCACGAAGGTTACTGGCAATGTATGGATAACATTCGCGAAAAGAATATGTTAGAGGATCTTCTGGCACAAGACAAGGCACCTTGGAAAAGATGGGATAGACAAGTTCCAAGTATTGAGGCGCGTAAACGTAACGGACAGATATAATGAGCCAGATAGACAAAGTTCATATAATCCAACGTCGTTTAATAGCAGACGAACGCGGATGGTTCCTGAAAGCTATTACAGGGACTGAAGAAGGTATTCCTTCCCATACAGGAGAGGTGTATCTAACAATGGGAAAGCCAGGGCAGGCGAAAGGTGGGCATTATCATCCTGAAGCAGTAGAGTGGTTTACCATTATTGAGGGTAGTGCCGTTCTGAAACTGGAAGATATGGAAACTCATGAGCGGAGGGATATTGAAATGTCTCTAGAAAAGTCTATAACTGTCTTCATACCGAATAATGTGGCTCATATTGTAGTGAATAATGGTGATAAGGACTTTATCCTTCTGGCATATACTGACAAACTCTATGACCCAGCTGATACAATTGTGTACACAATTAAGTAAACTATGATAGATATATTCAATAACTTTTATAAAGGCAAGAAAGTCCTTGTAACCGGTCACACTGGTTTCAAGGGCTCCTGGCTCTCCATCTGGCTCCATGAATTGGGTGCAGAGGTGGTAGGCGTAGGTCTTGAACCTTACAGTGAGAAGGACAATTTTGTCCTCTCTGGCATCGGTAAGAAGATTAAGGCTGATATCCGTGCTGACATACGCGATGGTGAGAAGATGAAGGAAATCTTCGCTCATTACCAGCCTGAGATAGTCTTTCATCTTGCAGCACAACCCTTGGTTCGCCTCAGTTACGAGATTCCCGTTGATACCTATCAGACCAATGTGATGGGTACCATCAATGTCATGGAGGCCATTCGTGCTACGGATAGCGTCAAGGTTGGTGTGATGATAACCACCGACAAGTGCTATGACAACAAGGAGCAGATGAGGGGGTATAAAGAGGATGATCCGTTTGGCGGTTATGACCCCTATAGCTCATCTAAAGGTGCTTGTGAGATTGCCATCCAGAGCTGGCGTAGAAGTTTCTTCAATCCTGAGGATTACGGTAAGAAACACCATGTAAGTCTGGCCAGTGTTCGTGCCGGTAATGTGATTGGTGGTGGAGACTGGGCAAAAGACCGTATTATCCCTGACTGCATCCGTGCATTGGAGGCTGGTAAGCCCATTGAGATTCGTAGTCCGAAGGCTGTTCGCCCCTGGGAGCATGTCCTAGAACCTCTGAGCGGTTATATGCTGCTTGCCCAGAAAATGTGGGAGAAGCCTACGGAGTATTGTGAGGGGTGGAACTTTGGACCGGAGCAGGAGAGTGTTCTTACCGTTTGGGAAGTTGCTACAGCTATGATTAAGAACTTTGGTTATGGCGAACTGAAAGATGTGTCAGATCCTAACGCGCTCCACGAGGCTAATCTTTTGATGCTGGACATCACAAAGGCAAAGACTCGCTTGGGCTGGAAACCTAGGTTGGATGCCAAGCAGACGGCAATTTTGACTTCTGATTGGTACAAGCGTTACAAGACTGAGGATGTATATAATATTTGTGTTGAAGAAATAAATAAATTCATTGGATAGAGATTATGAATATAAGTATACTGGGTTGTAATGGTTTCTTATCAACTGCAATTGGAAAATATGCCAATCGAAAAGGCTGGACATTGAATATGTATGGTTTAGATGAACCTCAAGGCCATTCATACGACTCGTTCATTAAATGCAATTTGATGGATGCAGAACTTGATTGTTCTCCACTTCTTGATTCCGACATTATCGTTTATGCAATAGGTGCTGGGATACAGTCAAATCTTAAAGAGGGTTTTAACTTAATTTATAATCTTAATGTTACAGCACCTGTTACCATATGTAATAAACTGAAGGAACTTGATTACAAAGGAATTTTTGTGACATTTGGTAGTGTATTTGAGATGGGAGAAACAAAAGAAGAAAGATTCTTCACAGAAGAGGATGTTCTTACTTCTATTGCACCAGCACCAAGTGATTATGTGGTATCAAAACGGATGCTTACTCGTTTCGTTACTAGCTATAAACATGATTTTACTCATTGGCATTTCATCATACCTACAATTTATGGTGCAGGAGAGAATCCCAAAAGATTGATTCCTTATGTTGTCAATGCAATAAAAAACAATGATGAACTTCACTTCACAGCTGGGGATCAAATTCGACAGTATGTTCATGTAACCGAGATTCCTAGATTATTAGAGATTTCTATTGAAAAGAAGCTTCCTTCTGGTATGTACAATATCGAGGGAAAGGAGACCTTAACAGTAAAACAAATCGTCGAATTGATTCATTACGAGATGGGTAAGCATGTGCCAAATGGTTGCTTCGGGAGTGTTGAGCGTTCAGATGTAGGTATGAAGTATCTTGCATTGAATGGTGAAAAACTTTATAATCTTATTGGATATAAAGCTGATGTCTCAATTACAAATACTATAAGCCAATATTGATATTTTAATATGAAAAAGCATGCTTTTTTAATTGGTGCATATAAAAATCCTGATTATTTATTAGAATTAATAGATTCGTTAGATGGACCTCGGTCAAATTTTTATATTCACATAAATAAAAAAAACACAGATGACTTTAAAGATTTACGTCTTATAATAGATAAAAGAGAAAATGTTTCTTTCGTTCCTTCTATTAAAGTTATATGGGGTGGAATGACTCTTTTGAAGTCTTTAAACATCATGATGAATGAAGCATTAAAGAATGAAGAAAATGAATATTTCCATTTTTTGACAGGACAAGACGCTTTAGTGCGGCCTTTAGAACAGTTGTATGCTTTCTTCGATAAAAATAAAGACAATAACTATATATCAACGAAAATTGATAAGAATCCAATTAGAAATTCTGATGCAGAGGAGTTAGATTGGATTCAATATCATCATACGTATGATTGGTTTGATAATAGAGGTAATTTATTTTCAAGGATATTTGAAAAACTGTTTGTTGGAGTACAAAAAATGTTAGGATTTAAAAGATGTTTACCTCACGAAAAGATATATAAAGGGACTGGTTGGTTTTCTTTAAATAGAAAGGGAGCACTGATTCTATATGAAGCAATGAATGATAAAAAGGAATTGAAGAAATGGCACAATTGTTTTGCAACAGAAGAATTTTTTATTCCAACAATTCTGAATAATAACCCTTATGATTTAAATATTATAAATGATAGTTTAAGGTATATTGATTGGTCTAAGGGCCCTGGCCCTTACCCTTCTACTTTGGATGAAACCTTTTATGAGGATATAGTAAAATCAGGAAAGTTTTTTTGTAGAAAGATTGACCCTAAAAAGTCTCGATTATTATTAAACTCATTACCAATAAATAAATAGATTTGATATGTAATGGATGCTTCTTTTGGAAATAAATTAGTTGATGAAATAAAGTCTATTCTATCTAAGTTTGAACCAATTTCATTAGATAATATGAAAGAAGTTAAACTGATGAATAGGATAGACACAAAGTATATAGTTACTCTTGAAGTTCTTATAGAGATCCTTCAAAAATCTCATTCATTATATTACGTGCAAACAAGTGAAGATAATTCACGGATGGCACAATATCATACCATATATTTGGATACTGTTGATAAGGCAATGTTTGTATGTCATGAGACAGGAAGAAAAGTAAGAGAAAAAATTAGGATGAGAACCTATCTTGACACAAACGATACTTTCCTTGAAATTAAAGACAAAAATAATCATGGTAGGACAAAAAAACGTAGAATAGTTATACCAGACATGAATGGGGTTAAAGAGAATGCAGATGCCGCTAAATTTCTTTCAGAAAAAGCAAAGTATAATCTTGGAATTTTATATCCACATTTAGAGAATAGATTCAATAGAATTACTCTTGTTAACAAGGATAAGACAGAACGCTTGACAATAGATTTAGAACTAGGTTATCATAATTTTGAAAGTGGAAATCGTGGTCAATTAAATAAAATAGCTATTATTGAATTAAAAAGGAGTGGCTTGTCATATTCTCCTATGAAACAGATATTTATGGAAATGCAAGTACGTGAAAATGGGTTTAGTAAGTATTGTATTTGTTCTGCTTTGTCAAATCCGACCTTGAGACAAAACAACTTCAAAGAAAGAATACATCATGTACTTAAAATGAATGGTGATAAAGGTATTGGTTATTAAAATTATAATATAAAAATAGGCTTATGAATATTTTAGGTATTTTTCTCGTTTCATTGAGTTCATCAGTTTTACACACTCCTGTTGAAATGTGTATTCATATTTTGTTTAACATTATATTTTCTTTCGGAATTATCCATTTCCTTTATTATAGAAAAAGCAAACGCATAGACTATTATGTGACATTCTTACTAATGTCAACGGCCATCTTCATGATAATATATATGCTTTCTGGTATAAAACTGAAGATGGGATTTGCGATGGGATTGTTTGCGGTATTTGGTATTATAAGATATCGTACAATATCCATGCCTGTCCGAGAGATGACATATCTCTTTGTCCTTATAACGATGTCCGTAATCAACGCCTTAGGTGTAAATCTTGGCTGGCCCGTTTTAATATTAGCAAACATTATTTTTGTTGTCCTTATAATAATTTGTGAGATAATGTTTGCTCAACGTAAGGGAGTGAAGTATATTAAATATGATAGAATTGATTTATGCAAAAAGAGTCGAAGGGCTGAGATGATTGCAGATATAGAGTCTCGACTTGAAATAAAAGTGTTGAGGATTTATATTGGTAGCGTAAATTTCCTAAAGGATATGGCATTGGTGAAGGTTTATTATGAGCCAGATGAAGATGATATGATAGATGAAGAAATTATTAAAATGCCAAAAGACTAATGAAAGCGCGAGGGTATTATATTGCCATTGCTACACTTCTTGTAGTAGTAATTTTATCATGTCTCTATATTCCGATGGGGCATAGATATGAGAAAGCACTTTGTGAAACCATAAGTTTTGCGGATTCTGCTGATGTTACATTTTATGTACATCCCTTTATGACAGAAGAAGGGATGCTCGTTGTGCTACCTGCAGGTTGGAATCCAGATAAAATTCTTGTAAATACTGGCGGCGTTTTGGATTCTGAGAGTATAGAAAGTGATGATGCGACCTCCAGTGATGACTTTGAAACACCCTCTCTTGCTAATGATGTATGGAGACATTTTAAGGTGGATTTTGAAAAAGATAATTATCTTCATATAGAAAATGAATTAGGCCTCGGAAGAAAAATCAAATTAAGATTTGTACAATCTAAAATTAAGTCAATTTTTGTAAATACTAAAAGTGGTAGCATGGAAAAGATTGATAATAGTGAGGATAAATCATACGACGAACGAGGAATTTTATTAGCACTAGATTGTCATGGTAAAATAATTTATGATGGTAAGTTAGCAAAAATTAAAGGTCATGGTAATTCATCTTGGCAGAGTGATCTAAAAAAATCATATAATATTAAGTTGGAAGATAAAGCACCGCTAATATCTTCACTTCCAGAAAAATCCTATAGCCTAATAAGTAACTATTCTGATCAGACGGGTTTGTATAATTGGCTTTCTTATAGGCTTTGTGAGTTAGTTGGTATGCCATACAATATACAATATGATTATTGTAATTTGTATCTTAATGGTAATTACAATGGTTTATATTTATTATGTAACAAGATAAAACCAGGTCCCAATCATTTAGATATTACAGAACTTGAAGAGGAAACACAATTATGTAATCAAAAAAAACTTAAGAGATTTAGAGTGAAAAAGATATCTTCGGATGGTACTTTGTTACCCAATATTATTAATGATTTTTCTATATTTAGAAGTGGAATAGAAGACGCAAATAATCCTTCAGATATAACAGGTGGTTATATTATAGAGAGCCATTCTCGGCTAGGTGATAATGCGGGATCGTTTATAACAAAGAACGGAGTGAGAAAAAGTCTGAAGTACCCAGAATACCCCACGTTTGAACAAGTAGAATACATTCAGAATCTATATAACGAGATGGAGGAAGCTGTAACTTCAACTGATGGCTATAACATACATACAGGGAAATATTATGCAGACTATATAGACGTATCTTCCTTTGCGATTTATTATTTGATACAGGAGTATTTGCTGAATCGGGATATGGAATTAGCAAGTTTCTATATTTATAAAGATAATGATTCAATAGATACGAGGTTTTATGCAGGTCCAATATGGGATATGGATGGATTGCGAAGGGGTGATATATATAATATCCCCAATTGTTATGCTATGCGTGCGGGAATTATTTCACCTCAGAACTCACAAAGCGCTTCTTTCCGGTCTTCCGATCATAAAGGTCTCTTTTATTACTTGTTCACACACAAAGACTTTGCTAAACAAGTTAAAAGGGAGTATTTTAAACGTTTTTCAGTAGCAGCTAAGAAACTGTGGGCAGTTGAATTAGATTCTCTCATTCATTTTGTTGGCACAGATTGGAGTTACGATGCCCTTCGATGGAATAGGAATCACGATCTTAACTATTATGTGACTGATATTAAAAAATTCTATAATAAAAGAGCAGGCTTTATGCAAGAGGATATGATTTCAGATGAGAAAGACTATTATAGAGTTATAATTGATTCTCCCGAGGGTATTGGTTATTCATATCATCTTCTGGAATTCCATGTGAGGAAAGGCCAAGAGCTAAATTTGCCTTCTTTAGGGATTAAAAGGACTTTTAATCAAGATGAAATTATTAAGTTAAAGAACTAAAATGATAAAATTCCTCAACAGAAAATTTGTAAAATGGATTAGTGGCACTTTTATCGTTCTATTAATGCTATCTTATATCCCTTATAAAATAGCAATCGAGTATGAGAAGGGGTTGACAAAAGATCTTAATGACAATTGGCTTAGTAGAACAAGACTTGTAGAGAGTAATGAGTTGCCATTGATAGAATGGGAAGAAGACTCCGTAACGTCTAAAGGTTTTAACTCATTTACATTTTTGGATGAAACCTGCGTTGATATTAAATACTTAGTCCATACACGCTGGCCTTTGCCCATATCGTCTTATTATTGGTGGAAGTCACGTTTGGGTGGAGATTATTTCTATACGAATACTCAGGTAAAAGATCCATGCTATTTGGTAGAACAGGAAGACTCGGTGTTACATATTAAAACTTCAAAAAAGAAAGATTCTTGGGTGTACTTGTCTGCAATAGCCCCACAAGCTCAGTATTATGCTTTAGATTTTGACTATTTGCCGATAGGTGATCAGTATGAAACTTTGCAGATAGATGTTCGCCTCCGTTCGTTAGCTAATCGTCTGAAATTTGTCATTCGGTATAATAAGGATGTTAAGTTTGATATGTATATTCAGTCGAATTCACTGGCTGTTTCAAGTGATAAAAGATGGAAAGAGTTTATTAAACCACTTACACTCTCAAAGGGAGAATATTCTCATATACGTCTGGAGGTAATGGATGACATTTATTCTCTTGTAGTTAATGAAGAAAGAATTATAACAGTGAAGGTTGATAATTCTTCTGATTTAGGCAATTATTGGTGCCTTATGTCTTGGAATTCGCAGGAAGAAATTCCATGTGAGTTTAAAATAAAGAATTTTAGAATATTACATAAAAGATAGGATTCTGTGGATGTCTCTGAAAACAATAAAACAATAGCAAAAAATACAGTAGCATTGTATTTCCGTACTCTAGTTACACTCGCTGTGAGTTTATACACGGGACGAGTGATGCTCGAAGCCTTGGGCGTAAAGGATTATGGAATCAATGCTGTTGTAGGAGGTATTATAGCATTTAGTTCACTTATCACTAGCACTATGACTGATGCTATCAGCCGCTATATTACTTATGCATTGGGCCAAGGCAATAAGGGAAAGCTGAAAATGATGTTTTCAACTTCTATCAATGCCCAGATTTGCATTTCTGCTATAGCAGTCATACTGTTGGAGTTAATAGGTGTATGGTTCCTAAGTACTCAGGCACAAATTCCTGATGGCCGTTTTGAAGCTGCAAGTTGGGTCCTTCATTGTTCTATTGTCTCATTGGTTATAACACTTGTCTTTTCGCCACTTACAGCTCTTATTGTCGCTCATGAACGAATGACCATATATGCTTATACGAGTATAGTGGATGCCTTTCTAAAGTTGGGCATCTGTTTTGCAATTATAAAATACGGAGGAGATCGCCTAATTCTGTTTGCGGTGCTTTCTGTAGTAGAGGTTGTTATCATGCAACTTTTTTATGGGTGGTATTGTGGCAAGTATTTTGAAGAGGCAAAATATAGTTTTAGGTATTTTGATAAAGGACTTTTAAAAGAGCTGTCTGTTTTTAGTGGGTGGAATCTAATGAATAATGGCGCATACGTCTTTTCAACCCAGGGTGTTAACATGCTTGTTAACGTTTTCTTTGGAGTTGTATATAACGCATCGCGTTCAGTAGCCATTCAAGTTAACAGCGCTGTTCAAAGCTTTGTGAATAATTTTACTATGGCCTTCTCCCCTCAGATAACAAAATGTTATGCGGCAGGGGATGTTGAGTACTCAATAAGTCTAGTTATTAGAGGAACAAAGTTCTCCTGGATGATGATGCTTGTATTTCTAGTGCCTGTTTTTATGGAGGCAGATTCCTTACTTTCTATTTGGCTCGTGGAGGTCCCTGATTTGGCAGCATTATTCCTTCGTCTTGCTCTTTTTGAGTCTTTGGCTGTTACATGTGCGCAAAACCTCTTTAGAATTATTCAGGCGGACGGTCGGATAAAACAGTATTCATTATTTGTTTCCCTAATCGTAGGCTTGATATTCCCCTTGGTCTGGCTGGCTTATATTTTAGGTGCTCCGGTATGGTCCTCATATATTATTTTTATCGTTGGTTTTGTTGGAGTTCATTTATTTAGACTTTTTTATATAAAGAGTTTAATGTCTTTCTCGATACGTGGTTATCTTAAGGACTGTATAATCCCTTGTGTAATAGTATCATGCACTTCTTTTATAGCTCCTCTCATTCTTGCTTATTTTGTTGAAGAAAGTTTGATTAGGTTTTTACTGATGGTACCACTTGCTATTTTGTGGACAATCCTCTGTTGCTATTATTTAGGTTTTAATAAGCAAGAAAAAGAATTCATTAAGAGCAAAACGTTCGAAGTCGTATCTAGATTTTTCGGTAAGAAGTGTTAGGAATGTAATAAAATAAACAAAAATACTTATACAAAGCATGAGAGTTGGAATTATAACTCAGGTCATTCTCAATAATTATGGAGGGGCATTGCAAAATTATGCATTGCAGAGAGTTTTAGTAAAAATGGGGCATGAACCAGTAACTTTAGATTATATTCCGGAAAAATCAATCTTTCGTGTAATACTTTCTTTGTTATTGACGCCATTTTTGTTTTTTACGACTAAAAGAAGATCTTTAGAGGAATGTCTTCCGTGTAAGCGAGATAAAAAGTTTGAATCCTTCATTTCACAGAAGATGTCGGTAACTCGTCGCATAGTAAATTATAGCCCATCATTAATTGATGAATATAATTTGGATGCAATTATAGTAGGGAGTGATCAAGTATGGAGACCTAAGTATAATGAGGATGTTTTATACAATACATTCTTAGAATTCTCTTTAGGTTACAATATTAAACGAATAGCCTACGCTGCATCTTTCGGGGTCTCGACATGGGAGTTTTCTAAAGAACAACAAATGAAGTGTTCTGAACTTATAAAGATGTTTGACGCGGTGTCTGTACGAGAAGAAACAGGGGTTGAATTATGTAAGAATTATTTTGGCGTTAAAGCACAATTGGTATTAGACCCCACACTGTTATTAACCTGCGAAGACTACAAGCCTTTGTTAAAAAAAGAGTTATATAATAATGATTTTATATTGACATATGTCTTAAATCCGTCAGACTCTATATTAAAAATCGTTATGTTAAAAGAGAAGGATATGGGAATACCTGTTCTTCCAATTAAAATAGAAAGAAATAACCATTATTCAATAGAGGAATGGCTTACTCTTTTTTATAAGTCTAAATTTGTCATAACAGATTCTTTTCACGGGACCGTCTTTTCTATTATTTTTCATAAGCCTTTTTATGTGATTGATAATCCACAAAGAGGTAGTGCTCGTATTTTAACTCTTCTTCAATTTTTAGGTCTCGAAAAAAGATTTGTAAAAGATATCAAATCGTTTAATAACTTAAAGTACATAAAAAATATTGATTGGCTTGATGTTGATGCCAGATTTGAACAAGCCAAAGAAAATAGTTTGTTTTTTTTAAAAAATTCTCTTAATAATGTGAAATAGGTATCACAGAAATAGAAATTGGAACAAAGAAATATCTTAAATGAAAAATATTATTTTTATTGCTATTACAATCGTTAGTATTGCGTTGTCGATAAAGTACCAATACCAATTATTTGATATAGTTTTAACCTGTGGCGTCATCTTTTTGGCTGGCGCATATTGTAGACGTATAAAGATTGTTGGTGAAAATGTGTTCTCCCTTTTTTTGCTGTTTTACATATTTTGTGCAGTTCATATAGTTGCCTTATTTGAATTGTCAAGCCATGGTTTTCATAAAGATTATATTTCTCCACAAGAGTACAGTAGCCTTGCTATATGGGGAAACCGCTTGTTTTTCATAATCCTCTCGATTTTATTTATTTGCAATTGTATCAGGGGTAAAGATAAAAAGTCTAGTGATAGATATAATGAAAGAAAATTTTTATCAGATAAATCTGATGAGAAGATGAAAGCCTTTCTCGTTTTCATCTATTTTCTTCAAGTAATAACTTTGTCTCTAGGTATCAATGATAGTTTAGAAGATGCTCAGGTAGTTTTGCCATTTCACCTGAATGGTATAATTGACGAATTACGTGTGAGTGTCTGTCAATTTGTTTTTTGTGTGTATATATATCATAAATTAACGATTGGAACCAAAGTAAATCGTTCGGTAGTTGTTATGTATATTGTATATGCTTTAATACATATGTTTGTAAATAATAGTAAAGGTGCGTTCGCTTTTGCTTTTTTTCAAGTTATTATTTTAATGATAATGATGAATAGGATAAAAAAAGGAACAGTTCTGAAAGTGTTTGTTCCTTTAATATTGTTTTTTTTAATAACCTATCCTATTGTTGAAAGTGCTCGCCAGAATGGCCAAATGACATTAAGGAGCTTTACAGAAACGGCCAGGGCTGGAGGTGATATAGATGCAGAAAATCAATCCTCTCCTTTTTTGAGGATATTCTTGTCTGGCGTATATTATACGAAATTAGTAAGTTATGTTGAACCAAATCAAACTCAGTTTGATTTTAGGCGCGTACCAATATTAGTATTAACGGGTGGTGCTGGCTATATGACAAGAATGATTGATGAGGTTCCAGAGACAGTACATCACTCGTCAGGTGTAACTGGTCTTTGTGATGCGTTACTTTGGGGTGGATATCCTCTTTGTTATGTTATTACAGCATTATTAGCTTTATTTTCTTTTTTGGGGGATCATTCTAGGTTATTTAAGGGGAATGTTTTATATAGAGTTATATTCTTTATGTTGTTCTATAATTTTTTGGTAGCAACTACTGTGTCTTATTTTATTGATTCTCGATTTATAGCATCATTAGGTTCCATAATAATAAAAATATTGATAGTGAGGATGTATTTTTATAAACGTATGAATCGTTCAGAGACGATAAAAGTTTCCTGTCAAAGACTAGTAGATATTAAAAATAAAGTAAAATGATATACATTTACCATCCCAATACGGAAAGCTACGGAATAATGGTAATTGTCCGTAAATTTATTGACGCATGTATAAGCAAAGGAATACAATGCGAGTATATAACTTCATTGGAAGGACGTTTCAAAGATGATTTTATTATTCCATACAGTTCAACCCCTGCTCTAGAATTGATAAGAAAAGGTTATAAAACAAAGATGGCGTTTCTTGTTGATGCATATAGCTTGGGAGAATTAAACAAAATTAGATTTTATGCATCCAAAGGACTCTTCTTCAAGTATGATTTCTTTTATAGTATATATGCTTACATGAGGGCTGTTGTTGAAGAAAAAAAACTATTAAAGCACTATGAGAATGTTATGTTGGTTTCTCAAACAGATATTAATTACTTAAAAAAAATCTCAGGTGCAGGTGCTATTTCTAATTATATTTGTGTGCCTAACGGAGCCTCTGTTGTAAAACCATCTACAAAGAATCCGTCTAATAAGATACGTCTTGGACTTTTATCCAGTTGGGATAATCGTGTTTCATACGAAGAGAATGATTGGTTTGTTCGGTCATATTGGCCCAAGTTGTATAAGGAGGATCCTCTGGTGGAGCTATATATTGCAGGACGTGGTGAATTTGCAAAAAAATACATTGAAATCCCTGGAGTCGTTTACATCGGGGAGCTTGATTCACTTGATGATTTTTTTAAGAATGTAGACATTTTTCTGTCAGTTAATCCCAAAGGGTGTGGTATTCTAAACCGTGTGTTGGACGCTTTTTCTTATAAGACTGTTGTGTTGGGTTATCATCAATCTTTTTCGGGCTTCTCTCAAATGAAAAATGCATACGTTAGCTTTAAAGACTACAAATCGTTTGTAAGCGGTATATCCTATATTGTTAAACACCCAAGTGAAACTCAAACTATGATTAAAAAAGCTTCATCTTATTTAGATAGCGATTTTAATTGGGCTTCTAATTATGACAGGCTAGTTGATTATATTGTAAAATTGCAATAAGGAATTCTTGATAATGAAGAAGCTTCTACAAGTTAATGAATGTCTCCACTTCTCTACGGGTATGATTACTCAGCAGATAGGCGAAACTGCTATTGGGGAGGGTTGGGATAGCTGGATTGCATATTCAGCAAGAGAACCGTTGTTCCCATCGAAGTCAAAGGTCTTAAAGGTCGGTTACAAGTTAGATTCTTATATTCATTTTGCAGAAAACAGACTATTGGATAGAGAAGGTTTGTCATCCAGAAATGCAACAAAGAATTTAGTAACGCAAATTCAGGATATTAAACCAGATGTTATTCAGCTGCACAATCTGCATGATCATTGGCTGAACTATAGGATACTGTTTGAATATCTTAATTCGACAGATATAAAGGTTGTATGGACGTTCCATGACTGTTGGGCTTTCACAGGACATTGCTTTCATTTTGTGACAAAAGGATGTGAAAGATGGAAAAAAGAGTGCTTTGACTGTCCTTTGCAAAGGGAATATCCCCAATCATTTATTGACCAATCACGAAAGAACTTTAAACTTAAAAAAATACTTTTTACAGCAAACAAGAATATGACAATTGTCGCCTGCTCTAATTGGATGGCAGGTTTGGTAAAGCAGTCCTTCTTAAAGGATAAAAGAATAGAGGTTATTCATAACGGAATAAATTTGAATATATTCAAACCTAGCCGGTTTATACCTAATGACGGTAAATTTAGAGTGTTAGCCGTTTCAAATGTGTGGAATAAGGAGAAAGGATATTACGATTTGCTTAAATTACGCGAACATTTACCCTCAGTTTATGAAATAATTATTGTTGGATTAACTGCAGACCAGTTAAAGGATCTTCCCGAAGGTATAAAGGGTATTCAAAGAACGCATAACGTCCAGGAGATGGTGGATCTGTATTCTTCTTCTGACGTGCTAATAAATCCCACATATGCAGATACATTTCCAACAATTAATATTGAAGCTTTGGCATGTGGAACACCTGTGATTACTTATAAAACAGGAGGAAGCCCAGAAATAATAGATGAAAAGACTGGAATTGTTGTAGAACAAGGGAATTTGGAGGCTCTGACTTATGCAATCACTTCTTTAAGAGAGAATCCACTTGATTCTGAAAAGTGCAGAAAACGGGCAGAGACATTATTCAATAAGGAAGAACGATTTAAAGATTACATAAATCTTTACGAACAACTGTTAAAGCAATAAATTAATATATGTATAGATGTTTTTTGAAGCAATTTATTGATTGCACGTTGTCAATTATTGGAATAATAGTGTTCAGCATACCGATGCTCATTATTGCTATCGCTATTAAAGCTGATAGTAAGGGACCAGTGTTGTTCAAACAACGTCGTCTGGGTAAAGGAATGAAGCCATTTACAGTCTTTAAGTTCCGCACTATGTGCAATCATGCTTATGAGATGGGTGGTATTGCTAAGAGTTCGAATGACTCCCGTATTACTAAAGTTGGAGCATTCTTAAGAAGAACCAGCCTGGATGAACTGCCGCAGATGTTTAACATCATCAATGGCACAATGGCAATCATTGGTCCTCGCCCTATCCTGGATTGGGAGTTTGAACCATATAAGGAGAATAAAGAGTATTGCAAGCGATATAATGTGAAAGCAGGAATGTTCTGTACTGTGGATATCAACTACAGAGCTTCTGCAGATAGAGACCTCCAGTTTATAATGGATGCTGAATATGCAGACAATGTATCCTTTGCTCTTGATGTGAAGACTTTCTTCTCTATCATAAAAACTGTGATTAAAGGAGATAATGTATACGTAGAAGATAATAAAACTGATAATAATGAACAATAGTTATAACGGACATCTATGTATAGTGTTCGCCCTTGAGCACTATAATCCATTGAATATGATTCGCGCCTTTGGCGAGAATGGTATCAATCCAGTGTATATTTCTGTAAAGCGCCGGTATGAGGTAGCTACACGTAGTAAGTATATCTCCAAACTCTACCGTGTGGATTCTGTAGAGGAAGGCTTTGAACTGCTGATGAAGGAGTATGGAGGACTGGCCGCTGAGACAGGTAAGAAGCCTTATATTGTGTTCTCGGATGACAAATCTGTAGGTTACTTTGACTTGCACTATGATGAGTGGAAGGATAAGTTCATTACCTACAATGCCGGACGAAATGGACGTATCAATGAGTATATGGATAAGTACCAGATACAGCAGCTGGCCAAGAAACATGGATTCAATGTACTTGATAGTTATGTGATTGGTAAGAACGACCCGCTGCCGGAGAATCTATGGTATCCTATTATTACCAAGGATATCTCTCCTAATTCCGGTAGTTGGAAGTTTGATGTGTATATCTGCCAGAACGAGCAGGAACTGAAAGAGGCTATCCAAAAGATAGAGAGTCCGCTGATAATGATTCAGCATTTTGTGGACAAACAGAATGAGATGGCTCTGGAGGGTTATACCATCAATCACGGTAAGGAGATGCAGATAATCACCCAGATGAAGTGGAAGTACCTGATTCAAGGGTACTACAGCCCTTACCATGATGTTTGTATGTTTACTGACAAGGAGATGGAGAAAAAACTCCAGGCGATGTTCGAGGAAATTGGTTTTGAAGGCGTGTTTGAAGTGGAGTTCTTGATTGATAAGGATGGAACCTACTATTTTATGGAAACCAACTTCCGTGCTTCTGCTTGGAACCCCACCTGCAAGTTTGCTGGTATGCCGTTGGATTACCTCTGGGTAAAGGGTATGGAGAATGGACATATAGATCCTACTGACCGCAAGGAATTTGAGCCGTTCACCTCGATGAGCGAAGTGATTGATTATGGAAAACGTGTTGAAGGCGGTATGGTAAGCCTTGCAGAATGGCTCCGTGATTTCAAGGATGCCAAGTGCGTCTATATCTATGATAAAGAGGATCGTGGTCCATGGGGTGCGGTAATTGAAAACTGGGATAGCTTTAAGTAGTATGAAAAAAGTAATGTTGGTTGGCGTCGGTGGATACATTGGCGGCAAGTTCACAGAATACATTAATACTTACTATCCTGACTGGCAGGTTGATGCAGTGGATAGCATGAATGGCATCTGGAAGGGTGCTGATTTCCACGGATACAATGCCGTATATAATGTGTCAGGATTAGCTCATGCCAACGCACGCCAAGGTTCTGAGGAGCTGTATTATGCCGTGAATGGCCAGCTTCCTATTGATGTGGCTAAGAAAGCCAAGGAAGAAGGTGTTCCTCTGTTTGTTCAAATGAGTAGTCAGATTGTGTATGGGGACATGAGTGGCCTGGGAGAAGAGAAGATGATCACTGCTGAAACTATCCCTTCTGAGCCTACTGTTTATGGCAAGAGCAAGATGATGGCAGAAAGAGGTCTGCAAGAACTTGTTGATGACAAGTACCAAGTGGCAATTATGCGTCCACCTCTTATCTATAGTGAGTTTGCAAGAGATAACTTTCCTCGTCTGGTGAACTTTGCCAAGAAGATGCCCATTTTTCCAAAACTGGAGAATAAGCAGAGTATGGTGTATGTGGATAACCTGTGCGAATTAATTAAACTCATTATTGAGAATAACAAGGGTGGCATCTACTACCCGCAGCAGGAATGCTACATTGAAACCAGTAAGATGGTGTCAGATATTGCCAAGGCTGTTGGCAACAAGATGTGGCAGACCAGAATCTTCAATCCTGCACTTAGGTTCTTCTCTAAGTTTGAAATGTTTTCATTCATTCATAAGGCTTTTGGCAGCATAGCGTACGATATGAGCATGAGTAATCACTTTGATGGTAAGTACAGGGTGGTGAGTTACGATGAGTCCATTCAGAGAATTGCTAAGGCACATATGAAAGCGTAAAGAAATGGAAAAAGAGCGGAAAAGAATTCTTATAGTTACACAATACATATATCCGGAAAATTTCAAGAGCAACGAACTGGCTTTTGAATTAGCTAAACGAGGGCACCACATTGATGTGTTAACAGGCATCCCTAACTATCCGGAGGGTATTTACTATAAAGGATATGGGTTGTTAAAGAAGAGAGTGGAGCATAAAGATGGTGTTACTTTTTATAGGTGCATCCAAACTCCGAGAGGTCGTAAGGCTTCCGGATTGGGATTGGCATGTAACTATATGTCTTTTGTGTTCTTTGCCACATTATGGGTTTTCTTCTTCTTTGCCTGGAAAAAACGATATGATGCTATTATCACGCACGAACCCTCTCCTATTACTCAATTAATTCCAGCAATCATATTAGGGAAAATACGCAAAGTTCCTGTATATTCATGGATTATGGATATATGGCCTGATGCTATGAAAAACAGTGTGAGTGAAAAACTATATGAAAGAATAGCACCTATTCTGACTGGTATAACGGAATGGACATATAAGAATTCCCATAAGATTCTGATAACTTCAAAAGGATTTGAAGAACTGATATGCAGGAACAATGATTACCACGATAAGATTGTGTATTACCCGAATTGGAGTATTGATTTAGAAGAGGTACCGGCAAATTATTCTATCCCCGTATTACCAGAAGGCTTCAAGATTATGCTTGCAGGAAATCTGGGAGAAGCCCAGAATCTTGATGCAATAGGTGAGGCTATGTTGCGAATGAGAGACATAAAAGAAGTAAAGTGGATTTTTGTTGGCGATGGAAGTTGGAAAAAGTGGTTAGATGACTTTATATCTGAAAATAATCTCCAAGATACTGCTTTTACATTGGGGCGCTTCCCAGGAGAGGCTATGGCAACGTTCTATAAATATGCCAACGCTATGCTTATTACTTTACGTGGGGGGTTTATAGATTTGGATATGACAGTTCCTGCTAGGATGCAATCTTATATGTCTGCAGGAAGGCCTGTTCTCGCCATGATAGGAAAAGGGGTAGCAGATTTAATTAATGAATCGAATTGTGGTTATGCAGTAGCTCCTAGTGATTACAGGGCATTAGCTGATGTTATCAGAAATAAGGTTTTAACTGACAAGGAGGCATTTGAGCAAAAAGGCAAGAATGGCAGAAGTTATTTTGAAAAGTACTTTATGCTTGATGACTGTATAACAAATATTGAGAATATTCTAAAAGATTAAGGCCTTATGCTATCGTTGGCTACTCCTTGGCTTTTGTGTTTACTGTCTATTAATGTAATTATATTCCTGCTAAATAAGAAATGGGTGGTGGCGCTATTGTTGGTCGTTGTCGCTTTAACACTTAATACTTGGAGTGAGTGTATACCATACAGTTTGTCGAAACTTTCAGGGGCAAGTAATTGCGTTAAAATTATAAGCTTCAATATTGACGGTTCGACAGGAGATACATTGATAAAGGCGCAGAATGTAAGAAATTTCCTCTATCCGTATTCTGCAGATATAGTATTTGTTGCTGAATTTAATGAACAGTATCCGCACTCTTTAGATAGTTTATTGCACATAGAGTACGCTTATTCAACATTTCCTGACAGTCTCTTCTTTCAATATTTCTATGGGCGTTTCCCATTTATTAACAGTCGTCGACTGAAAAGTGATGATGGTGAGTGGATAGGTGTTTATGCTTGTAGTGCTATAATAAAAGGAGATACATTAGATTTATATGGTTGCCATTGGGCCAGCAATAACTACAATGAACAGCATGAAAGAGAAGAAGTGGATAATTTTGACGGGATTAAGAATATTAAAAACATTTGTACAGCAAGTACGTTAAGAAAGAAAGAGGCGGAAGCGATAGTAAGAGAAATGTCTAAATCATCCCATTCTGCTATTGTAATGGGGGATATGAATGATGTAGGAGGTTCACCTGCCTTAAAAATACTAGAGTCTGAAGGTTTGAAAGATGCCTGGTGGGAGGGGGGAGTTGGATATGGGGCAACTATATTTAAGCCTCTCCCATATAGAATAGATCACATTTTGTTTTCAAAAGGATTAAGCTTAGGAACTATAAGTGTGTTGGATTCGAACGGGATTTCAGACCACAATGCTTTGTTTGCAGAGTTTATTGTAGAATAGTCTTTAGCTTGTGCTTTCTCCAAAGCTCAAGCTATATATATAATGACATTCGATAACAATCAAGAGTTATTTGTTGGACTACTGAAGGCTGGACTGTGGGCAGACCAGAGGCGGGGTTTAGGTTCTTCGACGAGCGAAGTGTCAAAATCGAGCGCCCAGTTTCATGTTTCAAGTGACGTGGATTGGGGAAAGGTGTTTCAGTTGGCGCAAGAGCAGTCGGTACAAGGACTGGTGCTGCAAGGCATCGAAGAGCAAAGAACTAATGGCTTAGAGCTAAGTGTCCCCAAGGTACTGTTGTTACAGTGGATTGGTGAAGTGCAGATAATTGAGCAGCGGAATAAGGAGGTGAATGTCTTTGTGGCAGATCTTATTGAAAATCTGCGAAGAAATGATATTTATGCAATACTTGTTAAGGGACAGGGGATAGCTCGGTGTTATGAAAAACCCTTATGGCGTGCATGTGGCGATGTGGATTTGCTGTTGAGTGATTCAAATTATAAGAAAGCATCTAATGTCCTCACAAAAATAGCATCGTCTGTTGATGAGGAGAGTCCGTATAATAAACATATTGCGATGACTATTGACGGATGGTCTGTGGAACTCCATGGGACGCTCCGCGGGGCTATAACCCGAATTGACCATGTAATTGATGAAGTACAAAATGATGTTTTTTGCGGTGGTAATGTGAGGTCGTGGCAGAACGGAAAAACTCAAGTATTCTTACCAGCTCCAAATGAGGATGTTTTTTTTGTATTTACCCATATTCTACAGCATTTCTATTTTGAGGGTATTGGCCTCAGACAAATATGTGATTGGTGCAGGCTACTTTGGACTTATAAAGAGTCCCTGAACTATGGATTGCTGGAATCACGTATTCGTAAAGCTGGTATTATGAAAGAGTGGAAATCCTTTGGCGCTTTCGCTGTGGAATATCTCGGAATGCCGGCAGAAGCAATGCCGTTCCTTGATGTAAGAGGTAAGATAGATGATGAAAGATGTGAGGTTGACAAACGCCTGAAGAGGAAGGCGGATAGAATATTGGCGTTTGTTATGGAATCTGGTAACTTTGGACATAACAGGGATATAAGCTATAAACAGAAATATCCTTTCGTAATTCGCTATGCTATGTCGTTCTGGCTGTATACCAAGTTAGCAATACAACGCTTCTCGATATCACCAAGAAATGCCATTATGGCATGGTGGGCTATTGTGAAGCTAGGAGCTAATGCTGCCGCTAAAGCGATATGAGGTATATTTTCTCATAAGTAAAAATGGTAGAAGAGTTAATTTCATATACACCTCAAGACTTGGCAGACCTAGATGCTCTGATGCATGAGTTATCTGCAACAAGTTTCTGTAATGAGGAGCTTTTGAAGAATGCCTTAAATGATACCAATGTTTACGTGTATGTGATTAAGGAGGCCGGGTACATCGTGGCTACCGGAACGCTTTGCCTCAAACACACGCTGGAGTTTACCATTGCTGATATTGAATCTGTAGTTGTCAGCTCTAAGTGCCGTGGCCGTGGATACGGAAAAGAGTTGATGAAGGCTATGATTGAGGCGGCAAAGAAGATGAATGTGCATCATATACAGTTGACATCCAATCCCGCACGGGCGGCAGCTAACCAACTTTATCAGGAGTTGGGGTTTGAGCGGTATGAGACGAATTGTTATAAGATGATTTGAATTAATGAAGATAATACAACTAATAATATGAAATACTTAATCGTAGTGGCGCACCCGGATGATGAGGTGCTGGGTGCAGGAGCATCGATATGGAAATGGGCTCACAATGGTGACCAGGTGGATGTGTGTATCATGTGCACGGAGGCTAAGGCTCGTGCTTTCCGTCCAGAAGATAATGAACTGGAAGATGATACGCATGCGGCACTGGCATACATAGGCATTGGTAAGGAGTATGAGGGGACGTTCCCGAATATAGAAATGAATACGGTGTCGCACTTGAAGTTGGTGCAGCACATAGAGGCTGCCATCAAGGAAAGCGAGCCGGATATCATCATAACGCACCATCCTGCGGACACGAACAATGACCACCTGCAGACCTCGATGGCCTGCCAGGAGGCTATTCGTTTGTTCCAACGTAGGCCTGAGGTGAAACCGATTTCTGAGTTTTGGTATATGGAGGTTCCTTCGTGTACGGAATGGGCGTTGAATACGGCCATGAACCGCTTCCAGCCCAATACTTGGGTGGAAGTAGGTAAGGACGGTGTGGATGCTAAGGTGAAAGCTTTGAGTATGTATCGTGGTGTGATGAGACCTTATCCGCATCCAAGATCGGCTGAAGCCATCGAGGGCTTTGCTGCATATCGTGGCTGTCAGGCTGGATGTAATTATGCCGAGGCATTTGAAGTCGTTTTACGTAGGCTATGATAAAAGAAATATTGAAAGGGATATGGGCGTTCTGTTCATATCTCTTTGTACCACAAAAAAGAAATCATGAAGATTACTCAAGTGATGTTAAATAGCCTGACAGAACAGGCAAAGGCTTCGGAGAGACTGAGGATGAATCTTGACCTGAGGAATTCTGATACAGATGGTTCGCAGAGAATGCTGAATGCTATCGAGCCTGGGAGCATTTTGCCAATTCATAGGCATCAGAAGACATCGGAAACAATGGTGTGCCTGAGGGGCAAGCTTCGGGTGGAGTATTATGATGAACTTGAACGGATATGTACCGATTTGTTTATCATTGAGCCTGGAGGTTCTAATGTGGCTGTGAGTATTCCTATAGGTGTATGGCATACAGTGCATGCGCTGGAATCAGGTACGTGTATTCTGGAAATGAAGGATGGCGCGTATGAGCCATTGCAAGACGTGGATATACTGAAATAAGATGACTATGGATGACATTGTATTACGTATCCGTGATCTGATAGAGAACGAAACAAGATCATGCTCTATGGACTTCGGCTGTATTACACCTCTTTATGTCTATAGGATGTTAGGAGGTTCTGTAAGTATCGAGAAGATAGAGCAAGTGATGTCTAATATTAAGATATATGATGTAAAGTAGCGAACCAATGTTCGTATAAGCTATAATACTGATAAGTCGGTCATGGAACTATTGGTTTGAGAGAGCAACTTCCAATAGTGATATGGCCGCTTGTCGGTTTTAATAATACTGCACATGATATGGACTACCTATATAACAAAGTTAATGTGGAGGTGTTTAAGGAATGGTTATTAATGTTCTAATCATAACTCTATCTAGAACATGAAGCTAATTTATATATACATACAAAGATTCAGAAACATAGAGCGTCAAGAGATAAATCTTTCGGACAAGTTTTCTGTGAACTTGGACGGATCGGCTCTTCGTATAGTACGCAAAGAACCTAATGCCGCTATGGATTATATGTATGGTAATAGCTTTATGCGTGATCTGCATGTGATTGTTGGGAAAACGGGTTCAGGAAAGACAAATCTGCTTCATTTGCTTGGAATGGACGAGTGGGACCGCTATAATGAAAGTAAAGAACATAGTTATTTGATGCTTTATAAGAAAGAAGCTGTTGACGAATTCCTTGCTGAGGTTGTCAATATGGAGATTGACGGTTTTAATACGCAAAGCGGACACAGGACATGGGAACTAGGAAAAAATCAGGTAATAGCTACGTTCAGATACGATTATGAGCATCATAGAATATATGATGCAAGAAATGCCGAGTCTAAAGATAGAGAGTATACCTATGTAGTTAATGCATTTGATAGATACTCGTATGCCAATTGTCCTTATGAGGACAAAAAAATGGAAAGCATTCAAGAGAAGGACGGCTTTATCCCTAGAATGCTGACACAAATGGGGAGGGCTGACGTGTCGCTGGAATGTGAATATCTGAAGGATTATCTAGCTCAATTCAGCGAGGATAGTATAAAGCGAAGTGCTTCATTTGTAATTAAGCGCGACAACTGGAAAGACTTTCATAAGTTTGAGCTGGATGAAGATTTGATGAAGAGCGATTATTGGACTTATGAGAGCAGATTACAAGAGAAGGAAGAGCGAAACAGAGCTGCTGGACGAAGAGGGGTAAAAGCAACATATCCAAAAGGAACTACTCCTAAAAGTCGTTTCATTCATGACCTGATGACCGATTTCGCCATTTATTTGCGGAAGTGGGCTGATTGTGTGGATGAAGGTTTCCCAATGGAGACTTTTGATTATTGGATACCTCGAATATATGATTTGGGGATTGAAGATCCTACAGAACTTCCTGATTTCGAGAAAATATCATTAGACAAAAGGATTGACTGGTTGTGTCAATATATAGATTTTCACACCGACGAAATTACAGGAAACAAAGGCCTTGTGTGGCAGGCAGGATCGGATGTGAGGGATTTGTATCATATCCTTATGAAGATGGACGACAGGTATTTCTCAGATGAGGAATTCTCGATACCAGTCATGGAGATTGACCTGGCACAGGGTAGTCCGATGGCAGATTTGTTTGAACGGATGGGACAATACCGGCCTGATGAAGCAGAAGTGTTCCCACAAATGTTGTTGCCCTATCATTGGACTTATGTAAGCTCTGGTGAATACCAGTATGCGAAAGTGTGGGGTGTGATAGAAGAATACGGGGAAAGACTGAAATTGCAAGGGCAAGGTCAGAAATATGAACAGGCTTTACAACCTAACATTCTTCTATTGATAGATGAGCCTGAAAGCTATATGCATCCAGAGATGTGCCGAACCTTTATAAGCAAAATGCAAGCCATATTGACTCGAAGAAATCCAAATGCTGAATTTCAGGTGCTTATGAGTACTCACTCCCCTTTTATGTTGTCTGATGTACTATCCGATCAGGTTATCAAGATGGATTACGACGAGAGAGGTATGTGCCATATCACGCAAAGTGAGACTCCATATTTTGCCGCTAACATACATAGCATTATGGCTGATGGTTTCTTCCTGAAGTATACGATAGGTGAGCAGGCGAGGTTATTCCTGACAAACAAGTATGAATTGCTTAATAGGATGGTGGATAGAAAAAAGGCTCTCACTGCAGATGATAGAATGGAAGTGGAGAATATGGCGAAACTCGTGCCTTGTATCGGAGATGATATGATACGAGGTCTATTCAGTAATTTGATAAAAAGAATAACTGACCTATGATTTTTCTGAATTTCCATAATATCGATGAGTTAGTGACATTGCACTATGAGGCGGTGAAAAGTTATGTGGAGAACACTATGAGGGAGAGTTCGAAGGCGAACTTTCACAGCCGAGTACTTGCTCTTTCAGGAATGGAAGATGTCTCTGATTCAGAAGGGGTTGATGGTTGGCTAAAAAGATTTATTCTTGCAACTCCAAAGCAGCTTGATAAATGGGCATCAGAAGAAAAGGATAAATTGTCTTTCATGGAGATGAAGAGTCTCTATCTGAACAGATTCTCTAGTAGTCCTACCACATATGTAGATCCAACTGAGACATATAATGCGTATACGCTGTTTAAGAAGATGGGGATTAATGTATGTCCCTATTGTGAGCATGAGTTTATAGACATTGTACTGAAAGATGGTAAGGAACGTAGAACAATGGAATTTGACCACTTCTATCCCAAAGGTGATGATGAATACCCTGGACTTGCCATGTGTTTTTTCAACCTTATTCCCAGTTGCAAACCATGTAACCAATTGAAAATGGCCTCGCCAACAGCTGTTTCGCCATACGACCCGGCAATTGAACAAATGACTTGGATTTATCCTGATTTGGAGCTTGGGGTTAATATGGAAAAGGTAAGTGTAGAACAATGCAAACCATATCTTCATGCCACGGGTGGCATGGTTGTTAACAACAATTCACTGGCCTTGGAGCAGAAGTATGGAAATATGGCTCCAGAAGTACACAGGCTACTAAAAAATAAGCAGCAGTTTCCTATAGAAAAACTGGAAGAAATGGAAAATATGGGTTTTGGAAGCAAGGAAGATCTTCGCATGGCTTTCTTTGGGACACCAAAAGACAAAGCACGCTGGCATGAACTTCATACAAAGATGAAATTTGATTTGATAGGGTATTAGATAGAAGATGCGGTAGTTGAATCGAAGCAATTATTTTTTGATTAAGGTGTAAAGTTATATAGAGAGGATGAGATATAGGCCCTATAGGAAATCGTAAGAAGATGGTGGCGAATAAATAGCGCGATAGAATCGCTGGACAAGAGACGAAAGATAGCCGCGATGGTATTACGGGAAAGGGTACAAATAATAGATGCTCCTTGACCTCTTTATGTGTCGAAGAGCATCCTGAAGGCTCAAAATGAGCAGGTATACAAAGTGAGCACACCAAAATCGGCGAATGCCGAAAACCTACGAAGTTGTTCTTCAAATGAACCAACCTACTAAGGTAACTACTAAACTGGCTATCTCTACTATCTTCAAGAATAGCTCAAGGTACTTATCCTTCTTCATATTCAATTACTTTATTTATTTCTGTTCATAGATTGTACTCGAACTTTTTGATTTAGTTTTTAAGTTTGCTGCTTTTTTTTGAAAAAAACTGTGACTGTTTCTTAAATTATACTATTTTGAGGCGAATATTTCAAGAGATAATTGATCCATTAGAATGGCAATAATAATCCACCATTACACAAACATTGATGTGTTAGCGTTAATTCTAAAGTATAGGACATTGCGCTTTACACGGTTAGACCAGGTTGATGACCCGGAAGAGAGTAATTTCGTATCCAATGGTGTCAATCTTGGCCCATATACGTTTGTGTCGTGTTGGACTGAAATAAAAGAGGAGAGTATCCCAATGTGGAAAATGTACACTAAAGGCAAGTGGGGAGTACGGTTGTCTTTCGTGAAGGAAGGTTTGTTTAGGACATATACTGATGATGAGAACTTTCGACATAATGGACTTGTATCTGCCAATTTAGGCACACCTATTCAATTCCTCTTTCCAACCGATGTTAGGTGGAAACAAACTAAGTATACGCCCCCGTTCTTGACTCCTGACTATGACCGTTGTAAATTCTATAGGAAAATAGAATACGTGGATGATGTGAAGAAATATGCAGAAGATTCATTCCAAATTACTCCACAGCCAGATGGAAAGGTTTGTATGAGTATGAGGAGCGATATGGTAGGAAGCTATAAAAACAAAAGGTGGAAATTCCAGGAGGAATCTCGTTTTGTGCTGAATTTTTTGCCAGGTAATCCCATTGCAGCATTTAATACCAGTGCATTTGACGTAGAGCAAAGCCGTCTGATTCAAGGTATGATGCAGAATAAAGATTTGGGTTTTTCATATTATGATATGCATCTGAGTGATCAGGCATTCGATAGCCTCGTTATCACACTAAGCCCATTATGTGATACTTCACAATGGGCAATAGTAGAAGCTTTGCGTGATAAGTATGCAAGTAGGGCAAAAATCGTGGAGAGTAATCTGAAAGGGAAACTTGCTAAATGAATTGTTCGTTTTTGAACTGTTAAATGACAATACAGATGGAAAAGGATATAGTTTTTGTTGATACTAGTATATTTATAGCTGAAAACTATTTTGCGCCCAATAATCGTATAAGCTCATTACTGGCTCTTGCAGAGAAAGGAATAATAAGTCTTGTCTCTACGGAAATAACCAATAATGAAGTTTTGAGACGATTTAAAGATGAGGTTTCATCTGCATGGAGTACTATGAAGAATAATCATAAGACATTAGTCTGCTTCGATAATACGAGATCTCTTTTCTATAAAGAAACGAAGAAGCAACTTTTGAAACAATGTGAGGATAACTTCCGTCGCTATATAGAAAAGAGCAGTTTGTTTTCAATTGGTTATGAATACTGTAGTGACGTTAAATCAATCTTCGAGAAGTACTTCAAGGCAGAAAAACCGTTTAATGAGGGGAAGAAAAAGCATGAGTTTCCTGATGCCTTTGTCCTTCTAATGCTGGAACAATATTGCAAACGCAATTCTTTGAAGAAGATTATTTTACTGTCAGAAGACAAAGATATGAAAGAATATGAGAGTGATTATCTGGAGCCTTTTGACTACAAAGAATACATTACGACAAAACTCGCAGAAGCAACAACTTTAGAAGCGTTAAGGAAAGCAATTGAGAACGAAAAAGATGAAATCTGCTCAGATATCAAGGAGAAACTGGAAGAAAAATTGTATGATGGTTGGAATTATTCCAGTTTGTTTAATACCGAAGATTTACCAGAAGTTGAAATTGAACAATGCGATGTTGATATGGACAGCAACTTTTCTATCATATCTAAGAGTGGTGATTCTTTCTTAATTGAACTAAACCTTACGAGCTATTGCGAGGTGAAGTGTACTTATTTTAACTTAGACTATGCAGTATACGATAGGGAAGATAGGATGTGGTACGGCGGTCAATGGGATACAGAAACACTAAAAGGTGATGAAAGCTTTCAGATGCTAGTATCATACAATAGCAAAACGGATGATCTTACAATCGAGTCCTTTGAAATAGCTGATGCAGTACCTAATTTTAGACATTCGTGGGATTATTAATAGTAGGAATTGTCTAATATAAGATAATGGATTTTTAAGATGAATATAGTACGTACATTTCACCCAGTAGGACAAGGGGCATTCTATTCTGAGAGATTTTACGAAGATGAACACCTAGAAGCGAAGTGTAATTTAGTTTATGACTGTGGTACTTCGTGGGGGAATGTTATAAAGGCGAAAAAGGTAGTAACACAGGCTTTTGATAAGAAGGATGTGATAGACTACCTTTTTATATCTCATCTCGACTATGATCATATATCTCTGGTTCTTACGTTGATTGATAGCGTGAAGTGTGTTAGGGAGATAGTGTTTCCTCTAGTTCTGAAAGATGATATTGTCATTGCGATTTCCCTGAACAGAATATCAAATCATGGCGATGCTGCGGATTTCCTCCAGACGGTTTTAAACCGTCTGGCCAGTGACAGAAAAAATGAAAATCTAACGCCGCTTGAGTCGGAGATCATGTTTGTAGGAAGTGAAGATGAAAAATGGCCTCAGAATACACAAATTTGGAAAAACGGTGAGAGTAGGACTATAGGAAGTTTGCCAGATTGGTTGTTGATACCATATAATGTCAAGTCACAGGAACGAAAGAATGAACTGATAGCTGAATTTGATGGAATTCTGCATGATGATAAGCTTTTGAGTCGTCTAAGTTGGTATCGCTTGTACCTGCCTCCAACTGGGAAGGAATTGTATGAGTTGCTTAAGAATCTGGACTTTGTTAAGAAAGTGATTGCTACGAGAGAGCTGAAGAATGCCATAAAGTCGGCTTATGAAAAGGTTACAGGTGGTGTGAATGCTAATTCGCTTATACTGTATTCCGGTCCTGCTAGTATGCAAGCGGGTTACAGAATGGTAACTGGCTACCACCGATGGCGTGATTATTATGATACAAAAAGAGTGGGATGTCTTTATACCGGAGATTCGGATTGCGATTTGTCAGGATGGAAGACGCAGAGATATACAACAGTATGGGATAATATCGGAACGATACAGTTACCGCATCATGGAAGTTTGGCTTCATTCGATATAGTTGATAACCCTATTGATAGGCGCTTTGTGTTTCCTGTTTCATGTGGCAGTACAAACTCCTATGGACATCCGTCTGGAAAGGTGTTGGCGTATCTGACGACAAAGGATTGTACGCCAAAGATTGTGACGGAGAATGGTAGCACAGTGTATATGCAGAGGATAATTAGAGAGAAGTAGAGTGTTTAAATCGATATATAATTAAATCAAAATGACAATAGTACCAAATACAATAAGGCTATACAAAGGTGAAGAGCATGGAGTGGTCATCGAAAAGAAAGACTATGATGAATCCATGTTCTATGCCCAGTATAACAAAGCGTATTCAATTCTCAAAGACATGATGGAGCGAAATTATACCATCATCGAGGAAGAGGCAGATACAATAACAATGACTCCTAATATCATTGCGTTCTGTGGTGATAGAGGAGAGGGAAAGACATCATGCATGGAGTCGTTTGTTGAAAAGATCAAGTATGACGGTTCGCTATCCTTGGCGTTTATGGACTTGATAGACCCAGCTTTCTTTGACAACGACCATAACGTGGTGGAACTTATTCTCGGTCTGTTATATAAAAACTTTGTGGAAACTGTAAAGAAGCAGGCGGAAGAGAAGGAAGATAATACCGATGAAGAAGAGTTTGAAAAGGAAGACGCAAAGGTAAAAGAACTGTCAACCCTGTTCCAGAGGGCTAGACTTTGCCTCAGAAACATGGCCGAGGGAAAGGAACGTATGTTTGACCCATTAGAGCAGCTGAGCGTTATGGTGTCAGGTATGTCTCTGCATGAGCGTATAGAAGAGTTGTTTGCAAAGTATCTGGAATGGTGCGAAAACAAGCAATGTCTAATCATTAGAATAGATGATATAGACTTGAATATGGAAGGGGCATATGAGATGTTGGAAAGCCTTAGAATATATTTGAACAATCCGAGGTGCATAATACTGATGTCAGCGAAGATTGACCAGCTACAAAAGGTTGTGGCAGAGGGCCTGACCAAACAGATGAAAGAGCCAGAAAAGTTCGATACCAACGCAATGGCTTTACGCTATATCATCAAGGTGATACCTATTGGAAGACAGGTGAATATGCCCAAGGTGTATGACGTATGTAACAAGAAACTAGAAATATATAGTAGTCGTGAAGATAAGACCCCCAAGAAGTATTTGTCGGTAAAGGATGCTGTGGTAAGAATGACGTTCATAAAGACACGTTTCCTGTTTTATAACAGTAGGGGCAGCGTTTCGCCCATTATACCCAACAACTTGAGAAGTCTAAGACACCTGTTAGGAATGCTTGACGGGATGCCAGACTTTAATGGGCGCGATGCAAGCAACGAAAATATGCAAGCCTTTACCTATTACCTGTTTCATACTTGGACAGAACAGTTAGAGAAAGATCATAAGGAGTTTGTAGCAAGGTTAGTTGGAGAGCAGAACTTGATAGCACTGAACAAAATCGTGGTAAATTATCTGGCACAATATATAAGCGAAGAAAAGAAACTGGATGAGTATAAAGACATTGTCAATCCATCAGTTGCCAACTATAATGTGTCGGTGGGAGATGTGATGGCCATTCTGGACTTCCTAGATAAGATAACAACAGAGCAACCGTTGAAGATGCTGTTGTTCTTTGTGCGCTCATTCTACTCTATAAAATTGTATGAAACGTACGATGTGCTGACAGATAGTGTAAAATATCCTAAGGAAGTAAAGGAAAATGTGGGTGAAATATATCGCACAGACCAGCTGTTCAAACAAACAAGTCTATTGCAAAGAATTATAAACGGAGCCTACTTCTCGTATATGCCTGGGGATTTGTTACCTAGAATGTCAGATGGAAAACAATCGCGAGACTATAAAGTGATAAACGGCAAAAAATTAAATGAAATGATTCGCGAGATAGGAGTTGGAATTAGAAATTCGTCGAAAAAAAAAGGTGAATTGACTACTGACTTTATTATGGATTTTAGATTGGCAGAGTATTTTGCACTTTGTGTGAGGAGATTTGTGGCCTATGACCAAACAGACAGCTTCTATCGGAAAGATAAGGATGATGCCATGCCATACCACTTGACACCTTTTTCGGGGCAGAACTACTATTATGTGTTTGATGCACTGATGCCTTTTGTAACGGTGACTGACGTAAAGGCTGCATACAATAGATTCTCACAGATTGACGAAGGGGTGTGGTATGAATTTGCGCTAAACCATGAGTGGTCACTGCTCAGACAGATGATGGAGCATGTGAGAGATAAGGAAACGAATGAGGGATTTGAAGAATGGAAAGGGAAAAAAGTGGATGATTTTAAAGACGATGGCTTCAAATATCCTATATGCAGACTTTTATCAAACGGGTCAATCAGAAATGCAGAGGTACATTCGGCAGTATTTGAGGGCATTAAAAGCCGACGCTATGCTAACTATGGTTCGTCGAACAGGAATGTACTGCGCAAATTCTATCTTGATATTGTGAATTCTAGGATGAGCACATATGAGAAAGAAGCCAACAAGGAGAATTCATATGTGATAAAGTTTTCATTTTTGGAGGCATTTGCAGATTTGCTGAGCAAAGTGAATGATACGGAATTTGACACCATTTTCCTGATACCAACACAAGAGAGTAAGAAAGCTACTGTGCAGCCCAAAGACTTAACAGACCCTTTACTGTTGAAGATAAACGTGAACCAGAATACAATGTGGGCAAGAAAAACTTTCGTCAAACTTGAATATAAAGATAATGATATTTATGTTGGAGCAGTCGTAAAGATGGATTTGAAGGAGAAATGTTTAGAATGGTATGAACGACTGGCACCAGAGGCATGGAATAAGATGTTCTATGATAAACGCCAACACAGGGGTGATACTGTGTTTAGAAAGCTTGGCGAAATGCGCCATCTCCTGGAACCTAAAGATGGTAAATAAACTGCTTTAAGAATCATGGATTTTCTGAGAGCCACAGCAAAGTGTTTATTCTATGACTATTCACTTGAATATGTAGCAGATTGTATCTGTCCTAGCCAGAAAAGCAAAGGAATACATAATAATCATCTGCTGGATAGGATGGGTGAATATTTGCTTTGGCGAGAACGAAAGTATTCAAGAGAGAGCATCAAAAGTGTGATGGACTTCACTGTTCAAGAGTGGATGGGGGGTGGTACCCTGGAAAGTGATACTTTAAATAGGTTGACAGAGCGGTGCTTTTTGCTGTTGAGATATTTCGTTGGGAAAGTTCTGGATGATGGTTATGTGGTGAAGTTTGACAATCTATTTCATTGGAAAGATTTATCGCTCTACTTAGGAGAAGATTTTCTGCTTGATGTTGCACATGCTGATAACATGGTTAAAAGTGGTGTTAAGTGGAAAACGGATACGCAAACTTATTGCTGGAGTATCCCAGTGAGACATAGTCATGCAAATCTAAACACATTGTTAGACCAAGGATTGGACGATGTGCATTACCATCTGAATGGCAGTGTAGACGGGGCAGAAATTTCATGGATATTTCTGATGAACCAACCGGAACGATTAGACCATTTGATGGGAGAAGTCAGAGAAGGTTGTGCTCGCTATGATGGAACATTTGACCTCTGGGACGAAGAAAAATGCGCATCGCCCCGTGAGTGGGTGTCTATTGCTATCCTGATAAGGGCTTTGCTGTATGATTGGCTTTAAAAAGGACGTATTGACAAGAATGAAATGGCAATGCTAAAACATATAGTGAAGGCGAGGTCAACACAAATGACAGATCTGGTAAAATTTGTGGGTATTCATAGAAATGACAATCTGATTGAGAGAGCTGGGGAAACTGTCAGATGGGACTATGCTGAAGCAGGAGGGCTGGAACGTGAACTGAGACAATCGCCCTGGGCACAGCATCGAGGAGAACGACGTTTTATGACGTGGATGCTTGTGGCAGCGTTGAAAGATTGTAGCGTATTTAAGGATGCACTGCCTTTATTCTACCTGTATGTTCTGATAAAAATTCGGTATAGGAAAGACTATGTACAGACTAATCCATTGATAGGGCTACAGAATTTCAATCACTATTATCATGCTTTGGACAAATATAAGGAAGAGGACTGGCTTGAAACAAAAGGGAAACTCGACTATGCTCTAAATACAAGTGCCAGAAACGGAATTAAAGATACTTTGGAAGTGAGACTGTCGGCAGGTTCATTTGATAAGATCAAAGACACGAAATTGCCTAAAGAACAGAAAGGCGTGACTTTCGTGTTGACTCTTTATAAGTCGTGTCGTAATGATGACCATCAAGCCACGACCAAATATTCTGGTCTGCAAAGTGAGTTGTTAACTACGCTACGCCGTATTTTGAAATTGATAAGAGAAAAGGGACAACTAACTATTGTCGGGATTGATGTGGTTGGTTCTGATCTGATGTGTCGGCCATATGTTATTGCTCCATTTCTCCGATATGCTGCTGAAAAGGGAATCACGAATATTACCTATCATGCGGCAGAGGACTTTTGTGACATTATCGACGGATTGCGGTCATTGGATGAACTAACCACTTTCGCAGAATACAAAGACAGCTATCGTATCGGACATGCTTCTGTGTTGGGTGTTAATGTTAAGAAATACTATCAGGAGAGGAAAAGAAATGTGGTTTGCTCACGACAAATCCTGCTCGATAATTATATATGGTTGAGTAGAATAGTCGAGATTTTGAATGTTTCTGTTGCTTCAGACTTACAGAGGGAATTGGAAACGAAAGCGGAGAAACAATTCAAAATGATTTATCCTAAGTTGTCATTTTCTGCTGATGATTATTGGGATAGTATGCAAATGCGCAGTGACATGACTGATGCTTTTGTTGAAGAATTGTATGGGCCAGGAGTTTTTAAGTCTATGAGATGTTCTGATGCGAGATGTAATAAAGCCAGAAAGAACGAAAAGGCTAAAGTATATTGCCAAGAGTATCTGAAGAGAAACGTGAAGGGCGACGAAATTGTGTTGGTTAGGCATTCGTGGCTCGTCATTAAGGCGATTGAGGATGTACAGGAGGCAATGATGAAGATGTTTTCCGAAAGGAAATATAAGGTGGAAAGTAATCCTACTAGCAATCTGATGATAGGCCCATTCGACATGTATAAGGAATTACCGACAATGAAATTAAGTAAAGGCAATGTCAATGTGTCAGTAAATACTGATGCAAAGGGTGTCTTTTCTACATCCCTATATACAGAGTATTCACTATTGGCATTGGCGATGCAGAAAAACGGAAAGGATTGGAATACGATTGAAACAAGAATAAAAGGATTAATTGCCAATTCTCGTGGTCAAAGGTTCGGAGAGGTGAAGTTGAAAGTGCCGATAGGGTGATAAAAAAGGATAGCTATTGTAGTTTGAAAAAGGAATAAATATGTATTTGAGTAAAATATATATCAAAAACTTTCGTGGTATCAAAAAGCTTATGGTGACATTTGATAAAGATTTGAATGTTATCATAGGAGCCAATGGACAGCTGAAAACCAGCCTGATAGATGCCATACGACTTTTTTATGGCTGGGGTGAATCCAATAGGGACTTGGAGATAACCAAGGATGACTTCTATGTGGAGATTACTCAAAGAGAGGATGGCGGCGTAGATGTTGTACAGGCCAAGAAAATAGATATCTATTACCTTTTTGAAGGCTTGTCTGCTGACCAACAAGGCGCACTATACCAATATCTCGAAGTGAAGGATGATGGGGCAGTCGTTGCTCGCGTTCATCTGACCTATGAGTTGAAAGAAAAAGGATACGTCTGGAGCAGTTATAATACTGGTAAGGAGGAGAACTGTCTGAAAGCAGATTGGGAAACCATGCATTATTTCCATCCCTACTATCTAGGTGCATTACGTGACAGTACAAGAGACTTGATGAGTACACGCAACAATCTTTTGGGACGTGTTATCAAACGTAAGATTGACCGGGCAGGAAGTGAGGATGACGTAAAAGGTATAGTGGACGATGCCAATACCCAACTGCTTGCCCGTCAGGAGGTGAGAGAGACAAAGGAAGGTATAAACTCAAATCTGGGAGAAATAAATCGGACTGACTTACAGTACGTAGGGTTACATATAGAACAGAATAGAATTGAATTTATCGTAAATGTTATCAAGCCATTCTTACCCTATACAGATGCTGATAAAGACGGATTTGTATTGACGCAGAACAGCCTAGGATATAATAACTTGATATACATAGCATCTGTGCTGAGCGATATTAAGGATTGTCACGTTGATGATGCGGTAAGTATATATGCCCTGTTGATAGAAGAACCGGAAGCTCATCTACATCCACAGCTACAAGTGAATCTGTATAACTTCTTGAAGAATGCGGATGATAGTGAAAATAGCCAGACGTTTATCACTACCCATTCGCCTACACTTACTTCCAAGATACCTTTGGAGAATCTGATATTGCTGAAAAATGATAAGGCTTATCAAGTCGGGAACTGCTTCAAGAATCGTATCGGGGAGAACATCGTGAGAAAAATAGAGGACGGCCAGGACAAACTCTTAACAGCACAAGAGGTTGCAAACTACAGAAAGATGATAGCCCGCTATTTTGACGTGACTCGCTCGCAATTGCTCTTCTCGAATGGGTGTCTGTTTATTGAGGGAATCAGCGAATGCCAATTGGTTGAGACATTTTCAAAACTGATGGGTAAATCACTTGTTGACCATCAAATAGAAATCGTTGATACTGACGGTACTGCTTTCTTCCAGTTCCTAATGCTGTTCAATTCAGCATACGAATGCAAACGGCTGCCAATGAGAGCTGCGTTTATTACTGATGAAGACCAGTTTACTGATTCTAAGCATAAGGAATATAATCTAGATAGGCTTGTTGAGAACGACTATGCTCAGTTACGTGTGCTGAGAGAAGGCATCAATGGCGATCATGTGAATGGTCGTGTGGCTAATATGAACGCAATGAAAAATGGTCAGGCAGATGTGAGAATATGCAGTGGAAAGAAAACGCTGGAGTACCAGATATGCAAGGCCAATGTTTCGACAAACCAAGAGACAACCAAAGATTCATGGCTATACGAACTGATACGACGAGATAATGCAGATGGTATAGGTAAAGTGGATACCTATCTACAGACACTTGGTGACAGAAATTTAAGTGAAGAAGAACAGCAAAATGTTGCTTTGTTGATGTGGAAATGTCTACCAGGTAAAGCGGGTTTTGCCCAAACTCTTAATACTTTCCTTCTGAACAAGATGGATACGGGTGAAGATGTGAAATTCACAGTGCCAAGTTATATTCAGGAAGCAATCAATCACTTGGTGCCATAATGGAATACGAGATCACAGAAGAGCGCAGAGTCTATCTTGAGGCGCGTGGACATACTATATTGGCGGCATGCCCAGGTAGTGGTAAGACTACAAGTATTGTCAAAAAGTTGTGGGATGTAGCTCATTACTGTGAAGCCCATTATGGGAAACACACAGGATTCGCCTGTCTTTCGTTTACCAATAAGGCCTGTGATGAGTTGAAAGACAAGTATCGGAACATGCACGATGAAAGATTGTCGTTTCCGAATATGGTTTCAACGATTGACAGCTTTATCATGCAGACGGTGGTTTTACCCTTTTGGTATTTGTGTGAGCTTTGCAAAAAGAAGCCCATTGTGGTGAATGAGAAAGAACTTCTTGACAAGATTCATTACAACAATGTGTGGCGTGATGGAGCGTGGCAAACATTTTTGGTTAATGAATTGCGCCCCTTCAGTGAAATTATATATGCGAAAGAACCCTCGAAGGTAACCCGCGAAAAGAACGGGTACAACTGGAATCATAATCCCGTAGCCGATCAGAACGAGATTGCATACTGTGAAGCGGTATTTAAATACAGATTGGGTAAAGGATATATAAATAGTAGCGATGCTCTTTGGATTGCTTGCAATATACTGGAGAATCATCAGGAAATAGCTCAGGCCATCGTGAAACGATATCCATACATCATTGTTGACGAGGCCCAAGACAATTCGGAACTTCATTTTGTGTTTTTTCAGTTGTTAAAAGATGCAGGTCTGGAAAATCTGGAATTCGTGGGTGATGCATGCCAGTCAATATATGGATTTCGGGATGCCCGTCCTGAATTGCTTATAGGATTGATGGGGGGCGGAGAATGGCATGTTATACCCTTGTCAGAATGCAGAAGGTCGAACCAACGTATTATAGATTTGTACAGCAAGTTGAAACCGGCAGACCTTCCGGAGATACATGCTTATAATGTGGAAGATGTGGGAGTCCCTATCGTTGTGTACAAGTATGATAATGGCAATGTAAGAGATATTATCCGAAATTTCTATCAGACTTGTGATGAATATGGATTCCAGAAAAGAAAGGTACTTGCACGAGGAACGGATGCCTGCAAAAAACTTTCTGGGGTAAAAGATGTGGAATTCAAGTATTGGAAGACAGAGATACCCTATCTTTTGATTGACGCCGTGTTTGAGCTATATTCAGGCGAGATGAATGCTGCATTTAGGAAGATACGGTATGTGTTAGCTGAGTATTTGGGAGGAGACACCCCTGACACGAGGAAAGCATACATTCATCAGATAGAAAACGATGTTGTAATGAATGCCCAGATATTCAAGTTTTTGCGACAGATACCTTCTTTGGGACTATGTTTCAATGAGTGGTCAAACCAGACTACGGAGCTGTTGCAATCGTTCTGGGGCTTGGCAGAGAGACCCATTTTTGAGGCATTCAAGAGGAAAAAGGGCTATGTGATGAGAGATATGGCCAATGCTCCTGTAGAGCAATTCCACTCTTCAAATGACGGCGGTAGCGACTATCATAGAAGCGTAGATACAATCCATGGCGTAAAGGGCGCTACGCTGGATGCTGTCCTTTTGTTCCTATCCCCAAACAGCAGAGGACAGAATATCTCTCTGAATGATTTCTCATCTCAGGTGGACAATTCCATGACAGAGAAACAGCGGTTGATATATGTCGCATGTTCTAGAGCTAGCCAGTTCTTAGCCTTGGCGGTCCCAGGGAATGTGAGCGATAATGTAATTGAACGAGTATTTGGCGGAGTGGAATTTGAGAAACGTCTCATTAATTTACAGGGAGAATTAGTCTTTGAAGAGGATGAGGTTTAGAACTTATGAAGCGAAAATGACACAAGATGAGAAGTGGATAGCAAGATATAATGAGGTGAAGGACTTCATTGAGACTAATAAGCGGAATCCATCGAAACATCGAATTGAGGAGCATGACCATTTGAATTGGCTCAAGGCGAATCGGAAGGTGTTGAATGCAGGGAAGATGAAAGCTGAGAGGGTGGAGAAGTTTAGAAAACTTTTGGAACTGACGGAACAATATAGGAGGAAGAACCAGTATGAGTAGTCGCGATAATATCGCAACATACGGGATAAAGAGATAATCGATGGGGAAACCATCGGGCACTGTGAATAAAGAAAAGAAATGAGGCAGCTCAATACATATCATAACGGGATGGCTGGGTATCTGATGGACTTCGGATTTGGTGGGTTCATTGGATATGGGAAAGGTGTGTCCGTAGGATTGGTGATGGAAGAGCTGGAATGAGGTATTATTAGGACGATAGGCCCTGCGGAGAGGTGCAGGGCTTGGTGACTATCTCAACGGGTGAACCGTTGAGCACTGTTAGTATATAAGCATCCCCCGATTCAGCTTTTCGTGAGCTGGGTCGGGGGATGTCTGTTTTTGGTCGGGCCGGTTCACTGGCGGCGGGAGTTGCCGACGACCTTGTAAATCTCTACGATGATGTCCTTGGGGATGCTGGACTCTACGGGAGTGCCATCGACCATCTGTGTGAAGTTGATGCTTTGCTCGTCTGGCTGAGTGACAGACACCTTGCGGAGTACTTTATACTCGCTGGTCACAACGACACAGATGAAATCACCAGGAATATATTCCTTCCATGAACTCAGACGCTTCAGTGCGATGATGTCAGCAGGCATGATGAATGGCGCAAGGGACTTGTCGGTATTGATACACATGAAATCGAAATCTCCTGCCATAGGAAAAGATACAGGTGTTTCTTTACCAGTAGATATAGGTTGTCCGTTGCTATCCAGACACGAATCAAAATCCGTGTTGTACAGTAGCTTTTCATCAGCAGCCTCTCCGCGCGGCCGTA
>JAEEGK010002490.1_pt1 | contig 46151 bp, 35 predicted proteins | sample 8958771 | NCBI WGS metagenome assembly JAEEGK01 (sample SAMN16246547, study PRJNA631951) | gut metagenome | biome: gut microbiome; feature: rumen; material: SC-attached | host: Bos | place: Iran: Karaj | collected 2018-10 | reverse complement strand
GGGATATCTTCGAACTCTGGTACCAGGAGTTCAGCGTCGTAGTCGCGATACTGAAGATGCGCCACTACGGCGGCAGCAATCTCACGCGTGTATTGATATTCCTTGAAGTGGCCATCCGGCGAGCATTTGCCCGGCGTTTCCCGGCCGTGACAATAGTGACGGTAGCGTCCCATTCGTTGGACCGCTACCTTCAAAAATGGCCGATTTTGATGGTACCCTGTCAGATTTTGGGACGCTACCCGCACTTAATAGCGCATATCTAGAAAAAGACATCTATTTTCTTTCGCCAAGAACAGACTACGCAAGGAGATACCAGGTCGGAGTCTGGGGAGGGACATTCCCAGACGGAGATAGATGCCGGGTCAAGCCCGGCATGACGAGAAGATCAAGCCCGGCATGACGAAATTTTATGTATCTTTGTAGGTTATGAAGAAAAAACCTACTGTAGCGCTGATCTACGACTTCGACGGGACGCTGTCGCCGGGAAACATGCAGGAGTTCGGCTTCATCCAGGCGATCGGGCAGACGCCCGAGGAATTCTGGAGCAAGAGCAACGCCGTGCCAGACGGGCAGGAAGTCAGCAGCATCCTCTCTTATATGAAGCTGATGATCGACGAAGCCCGGAAAAAAGGCATCTCCCTGACCCGCGACTCCTTCGTGTCGTTCGGCAAGCACATCGAACTGTACGAGGGCGTTTCGAACTGGTTCTCCCTGATCAACGACTACGGACGCCGCCACGGCGTGGTTGTCGAGCACTATATCAATTCTTCGGGCCAGACCGAACTCATCGAAGGCACCAGCATTGCAAAAGAGTTCAAGAAAATCTTCGCCTGCTCGTTCTGGTATGACGAGAACGGCGTAGCCGTATGGCCAGCCGTCGCCGTCGACTACACCGGCAAGACCCAGTTCCTGTTCAAGATCGCCAAGGGCATCATGGACATCAGCGACAATACCAAGGTTAACGAAAGCCAGAAAGAGGATGACAAGCCCATCCCCTTCAGCCACATGATCTACTTCGGCGACGGGACCACCGACATCCCCTGCATGAAAATCGTCAAGATGTTCGGCGGCAATTCCATCGCCGTGTACGACCCGCACAACAAGCGCCAGGTCGACACAGCCCGCAAGCTCCTGAAACAAGACCGCGTCAATTTCATCTGCGAAGCCGACTACCGCATCGGCGGCCAGATGTACGAAGTCGTGACGACGATCATCGACAAGATCAAGGCTGAAAACGACTTCCAGACCTTGCAACGCAAAAACCGCAGAAAGCAATGAAATTCAATACGCAGTTCATCTGGGCCATCGCCTTCCTCCTCTATCTCGCCGCCCTCGCCTGGCTCTGCTTCGGCAGCTTCACCCCCGGTCCCGACGTACCCCGTGAATGGATGGGCCTCCAGCTCGACAAATGCGTACACTTCCTGATGTTCATGCCCTTCCCCGTCCTGGGCACCCTCGCATTCCACAACCACTCCTGGTGGCGGACCCTCTGCTGGGTGACCTTGTCGGCCAACGTCATCGCAACCATCTTCGAACGTTTCCAGACCCGCATCAACCCGGAGCGATTCACAGACCCCGCAGACCTGAACGCCAACCTGCTGGGCATCACCACCGGCCTGCTGCTGATGGTCATCATCGGCCTGGCCGCCAAAAAGAAATAGCCATTCCAATCATATGAACCGTACCCTGCTGTTCCCCCTCCTGCTGCTGGCCCTCCTGCTTCCGGTCCCGGCACAGGCCGCCCGCGACAAAGAACTCCAGCCCATGGCCGATTCCCTCACCAGCTACCTGAAGGAAAAGACCACCGTCCAGAGCGCCGTCACGGTCGAAAAAGCCACCATCCTGAAAGACGGCACCCTCCGGCTGACCCTCAGCCGCGGCCTCGTCGACTTCCCCCTGCGAGAGCAGGAGATCAAGGACATCTACACCATCGCCAGGCAGACCCTGCCGAAAAAGTACGCCAAGTACAAGAACAAACTTTCGCTCTACGCCGACAAGAAGCCCGTGGAATACTACAAGAGCCGCTATTTCACCGACAAGCGCGACAGCAAAGCAGTGAAGGAGCACCAGCAGTACGCCGGACAGTTCCACGACCAGCTCAGCGCCCCGCTGGTGACCCGCAGCTCATCGCCCAACAAGCCCACGAAAGGCCTCCAGAAGCGCCACATCGCCCTGTGGCAAAGCCACGGCTGGTATTACGAGCAGTCGCTGGCCCGCTGGGAATGGCAGCGCGCCCGCATCTTCGAAACCGTGGAAGACCTCTATACCCAGAGCTACGTGGTGCCTTTCCTGGTGCCCATGCTTGAAAACGCCGGCGCCGTAGTGCTGCTGCCCCGCGAACGCGACTGGAACACCCGCGAAGTGATCGTGGACAATGACCTGGGCGCCAAAGGCTACCAGGAAAACGGAAACTGGGAGGCCGCACCCGACTCCGGATTCGCCAATCCGAAAACGACTTATCTCTACAAGGAAAACCCGTTCAAGATGGGAACGGCCCGCATGACCACCTCCGACAGGGATGGTGACAAGAGCATCAGCTGGATTCCCACGATCCCCGAAGACGGAGAGTACGGCGTGTATGTATCCTACCAGACCGTTCCCGGCAGCACCGACGCAGCCCAGTACGAAGTGCGTCACAACGGCGGCGTGACCCGCTACAGCGTCAACCAGCAGATGGGCGGAAACACCTGGATCTACCTGGGCCGCTTCGGCTTCAGCAAAGGCAGCCACGAAGCCCAGGGCGTGTTCCTCAGCAGCAAGGGCGACGGCAAGAGCATCGTGACCGCCGACGCCGTCCGCTTCGGCGGCGGCATGGGCAATATGGCCCGCGAACCGCTGGAAACCAAGGAAGGCGCCTACGACTTCGATCCCGAAATCTCCGGCTACCCCCGCTTCACCGAGGGCTCACGCTACTGGCTGCAGTGGGCCGGCTACAACGACACCATCTACTCGCGCAACGCCGGTACCACCGACTACAACGACGACTACATGTCGCGCGGACTCTGGGTGAACACCCTGTCGGACGGCTCCTACCTGAAACCCGGCAAAAAAGGCTACAACGTGCCGCTCGACCTTTCGTTTGCCTTCCACACTGACGCCGGCACCACGCTCAACGACTCGATCGTCGGTACGCTGGCCATCTACACCCGCCTGTCAAACGACGACGAAAAATATCCCAACGGCGAAGACCGTTCCATCGGCCGCGACTACACCGACATCGTCCAGACCCAGATCGTGAATGACATCCGGGCCCTCTACGAGCCCATCTGGAGCCGCCGCCAGCTCTGGGACCGCTCCTACGCTGAAAGCCGCATGCCCGAAGTCCCCGGCATGCTGCTGGAACTCCTCTCCCACCAGAACCTGGCCGACATGCGCTATGGCCTCGACCCGAATTTCCGTTTCACCGTTTCGCGCGCCATCTACAAGGGCATGCTCAAGTTCCTGGCCTATGTCAACGACTTCGACTATACCGTGCAGCCCCTGCCCGTGAAAGGCTTTGAAGCCCACCTGAACGCCGAGGGCAACGTGTGCCTGAGCTGGCAGCCCGTGACGGACCCGCTCGAGCCCACAGCCAAAGCTACCGGCTACATCCTCTATACCCGCATCGACGAAGGCGGCTTCAACAACGGGCAGGCCTTCGACGAGGCCCATGCCGAACTGCCCGTGCAGCCCGGCCATATCTACAGTTTCCGCGTCGCGGCCACCAATGCCGGCGGCGAAAGCTTCCCGAGTGAGATCCTCTCGGTCGGCGTCGTATCGAAAGATGCACCTACCGTTCTGATCGTCAACAACTTCGACCGTCTCAGCGCACCCGTGAGCTTCGCCAGTAAAGACTCGCTCTATGCCGGTTTCATGAACCGGCTCGACGGCGGCGTGCCTTATGTGTACGATATCTCCTACATCGGCAACCAGCACGAATACCGCCGACACATCCCCTGGATGGACGACGACAGCGCCGGCTTCGGCGCCTCCGACAGCGACTATGAGACCAAGGAAATCGCCGGCAACACCTTCGACTATCCTTTCTCCCACGGAATCGCCTGGATGCGGGCCGGCTACAATTTCGTTTCGGCCAGCCGCAGCGCCGTGGAAGAGCGGCGCATCGCCATGAACCACTACACCGTAGCAGACCTGATCTGCGGCAAGCAGCTCACCACGCAGGTGGGCCGGCAAGGCGCAAGCGCGCTGCGCTATCAAGTGTTCCCGAAAGGCCTGCGCGACCAGATCACCGACTTCACCCGCGTGGGCGGCAACCTGCTGGTGTCCGGCGCCTACGTCGGTTCAGATCTCTGGGAACCGGTCTTCTCCTTCCCCGTCGATTCGACGTTGAAAGCCGACTATTTCGATCCCGCCAAAAAATTCGCCACCGAGGTGCTCCATTACCGCTGGATGACCAACAGCGCGGCCGTGCGCGGCCAAGTCCGGGGCGAGCAGAATCCCTTCGGATTCACCCGCAACAGCCTTTACTATTTCAACCAGCAGCTGGACAAGAAGTTGTACTGCGTGGAATCACCCGACGGCCTGATGCCGGTCGGAGACGGTGCCTCCACCATTTTCCGCTATGCAGAAAACAACATCTCGGCCGGAGTGGCATACCAGGGCGATTATAAAACCGTGATCCTGGGATTCCCGGTCGAGACGATTGAAACGCAGGAAGAGATCAACTGCCTGATCGACGAAATCGCGAATTTCTTCAGGAAAGAGCGCTAGAAAGCGCTCATGTCAATCGCAGATACGCCGGCGATGCTCTCCATGGTAAAGGAAGTGCCGCCGGCGAGTTCTATCACCACCTTGTGCGTGCCGGAAGAAGTGTAGTCCCACTTGAGACCGTTCACATACTCTTTCTTCTCCCCTTCCCCGAAATCGACGCGGGCCGACATGCCGGTGCCCAGGATCGAGGGAACAGTGAAGGACTTGAGATTGTGGACGATCGTCAGCTTCTGGGAGAGCGGCTGGGCCTGGGTGACGACCAGGTTGCGCTTGAGGGTTCCGGCCGCAAAACTGACATTGCCCTTGCGGCTCGAAGTGCCGGTATTCGCGGATACGGTTACCTGGACCGTCGTCGTGCCCTTGCTGCCCGAAGGGGTGCCGACCGATATCCACGGGTCTGCCGTGGCCGTCCAACTGACATTGCTCGATACCATGACCGAGACAGAGCCTCCTTCAGGAGGAACCGTCGCCTGGCTGACGCTCAGCGACAACTCGGGATCTTCCTGCTCGCAGGCAGTCAGCAGGACTATTGAAAGGAAAAACAGCGAGATATACTTTTTCATGGTCGTCAGAATGTAAGGGTAATAGAGCATTGGTCACTGCCGCGCTTGAGGGTCAGCGTGTAGCCGCCTTTCAGGGAACTGGCGTCGATGGTCATCGAGGTTCCGGAATAATTGACACAGCCTGTCACGGCTTTTCCGTCGGACGCTTTCAGCTCCCATTCCACATTGTCCTTGGTTTCGATGTTCACCAGCCTGAGCAGTTTGCCATAGGACAGACGCGTCGCTTCGGCAAGCGACTGGTCGTCAGAGACCAGGATTTCGCCCACCGTCCCGTCGGTCATGTCATACAGGAACGGGGTCCACTGGTTTTCGCCCCAGTTCTCTCCCCGGTAAAAAGCGCGGAGCCTGTCCCCTTCCGACGGATAGGTATTGAGCACGCAAGGAATGTTGTAGTAGCCACGCCAGCTGCGGGGATTCGTCGTGTCGTAGAACTGCGAACCACAAACGAAATCCTTGATCTTGCCCTCGGCATCGGTGAGGGCGACGATGAAGTAACCGGTAAAAGGCTCGTTTCCACCGTTGCAGATACCTCCAACCTTCATCTTGAAATCATGGCGGGGTATGACCGGGCCATCCGTCTCGAGGCCTTTGAAATCAATGCCGGAACTGGACGTACCGCTGAGCAGGTAGAGGTACTCGGCGGAAGTGCCGCCCCGATTGGGAACCAGTCCGAAGATAGCGCCATGCTTGAGGGTATATTTCCGGTCCGGATTGGGAACGAAGGCAGACAGCGCATAGTAGCCGTTGCTGTCGCCGTTCCAACCCCAGTTGATACGCACGAAACCCTGCTCGTCATAGCCATCCAGCAGGAAGGAGTGACCGGCATCGTCTTCACGGCGTGCCGAGTAGAGCAAAGGATGATCCTGCAGCTCGGCCTTGAGCATGTCGAGCCAGGCATCATCACTGAAATAGGAACGATAATAGCCCGTCGCAGCCGCATCATAGCCCAGATACTCGATGGCCATTCGCGCCATTTTGAAGGTGTTGGCACTGGTGGATGCCGCGTCGAACTCGGCCTGGACCATCACGCCGCATTCGTACACCAGTTGCGAAACGGCAGCCGCTTCTTCGGCCGTATAGCCATCTTTATAATTCATCTTCATGTGTGCCCAGTCATATTTCTCACCCAGAGTATAGGAAGGGATGGTAATGCTTTCTTTCGACTCCGTGGTATAGGTATAGGTCGGCAGAACTCCGTTGCCCGCCTCCGGATAGCAGAAGAAACGAGACAGCATGCTCATGGCCAGGGGCACACAGCCCGCCACCGATCGCTTGCCGCCCACTTCGGGCGCCCGGTCGTTGAAAGGCGTCCGCTGGCCCCATTGCGGGGTTTCATGGACCACAGCCGGCTTGTATCCCTCGCCCGCCTTGGTCTGCACGAAGACGGCATCCCATTTCCGAAGGGCTTTCGCACGCTCCACGGACGAAGCCTCCCGGGCCATGCCGACCTGTTCCGCCAGGTCATCGAGCCAGTCGCTCAGGCCTTCCGGCATGTCAGCGCCACGGCCGAAAGCATTCGTAAAAGAATATCCCAGGATGGGATTGCAGGCATCGTCGGCCGCGACAATCACGAAGCCGCCGCCGGCACGGTTGAAAATATGGAAAGGAAGCTGCTCCTCGGCCGCCTTGGTCAAGGGCACGGCCGCGCGTTCGACCGGCTGCAGCGGCGCCAGCCGCAGGGCTACGTTGCGGTCGTTGCGGAAGAAGGCACGGGCTACCTCGGCTGCCCGCTGCGCATCGACAGGATCTGCCCGCAAAGGCAGCACGGCAAGCAGGATGCCTGCCGTCAGGAGTGAAAGGTATTTCAAGGTTCGGTGCATGGCAAACGATGTATCTTAAAATTAGTATAACCGAAAATTATCGCGATCAAAGGGGTGATGAAGCAGAAGATGGCGAAGGGGAAATAAGCCATGGTCGCCACGCCCAGCACGCTCGACTGGACCACGGCGCAGGTATTCCAGGGCACCAGCACGGAACTCACGGTAGCGGAGTCCTCGAGGGTACGGCTCAGCACTTCCGGAGCAAGCCCGAAGCGCCGGTAGGAATCCTTGAACATGTTGCCGGGCAGCAGGATGGCCATGAACTGGTCGGACAGCGTGATGTTGCAGAAGATGCAGCTGACCACCGTGGCCAGGATCAGGCCGCCTGTGCCGTGTACCGAGCGGACGATGCGTTCCGTGATGACTTCCACCATGCCGCAGGCGGACAGGCAGCCGCCGAACAGCATCACCGAGAGGATGATCCACACGGTATTGACCATCGCCTTCATGCCGCCCGTAGAAGCCAGGCGCGTGACCAGCGGGTCGGCCGTCACGACCGACACGTCGGTCGACATCATCTGGTAGAGCGAGCCGAAGAAGCGACGGAATGTTGATGCTTCAGGGCCGACGATCTGGTCGATGATCTGCGGCTGGGCGAAATACGCCAGGATGCCGCCGGCCAGGGCCGACAGGAAGAGCGTCACCATGGCCGGTACCTTCTTGTAGATCATGAACATGGTCAGGCAGGGCACCAGCAGGTACCAGGGCGAGATATGGAAAACTTCGTGGAGGACGGCCAGCTGCGTATCCACTTCAAGGCTGGAGGACACAGGCACGACCAGGCCGACGATGGTATAGAAAACCAGGCAGATAATCAGGGCCGGAATCGTCGTCACGAAGGTATAGCGCACATGCGTGTACAAGTTGACGCCCGCAATCGAAGCCGCCAGGTTGGTGGTGTCGCTCAGGGGCGAGACCTTGTCGCCCAGATAAGCGCCCGAGATGATGGCGCCCGCCATCCAGCCTGCGGGCAGGCCGATAAAGGTCCCTGCCCCGAACATGGCCAGGCCCACGGTGGCAACCGTGGTCCAGGAACTGCCCGCCAGCATCGACACCACGGCGCACAGCAGGAAGGCCATGACGATGAAGATGCGCGGATGGATGAGTTTCAGGCCGTAGACGATCATCGACGGCACGATGCCCGAGAGCATCCAGGTCGCCGTCAGGGCGCCGATCGACAGCAGGATGATGATGGCCGGAGCGGTATTCTTGAAGTTCTCCCCCGCCTTCTCTTCGAACTGATGCCAGGGAATCTTCAGGTAATACAGGCCGATGAGCGCCGTCACCACCGACGCGCCGAAGAGCGCCAGCTGTGACGGACCGCCCGTCAGTTCGTCGCCGAAGATCACCACGCCGATCACCAGCAGGGCGATCAGGGTCAGGACGGGCACCAGCGACAGGAAGAAACCGGGCCTTTTCATGGTTTACATCATTTTTTTCCGACGGAAGAACAGGAAGACACCCACGACGATCAGCAACATCGCGCCCAGCACGATAATCATGTCCCAGGCCCCGCCGACCAGCGGCAGCTGGATGTTCATGCCGTAGATGCTGGCGATCAGCGTCGGCGGCATCAGCAACAGGGAAACCATCGTGAAGATCTTCATGATCTTGTTCTGTTCCAGGTCGATCAGACCGAGCACCGTATTCTGCAGGTATTCGAGACGTTCGAAGCTGAAGTCCGTATGGTTGATCAGGGACGAGATGTCTTTCAGCAGGACGCCCAGCTTGCCGTTGATCACGTCGGGTGTCTTGTCGGAGCGCAGGATGCTGGAGATCATGCGCTGCTTGTCGACGATGTTCTCGCGCACCAGCATGGTGTTCTCCTGCAACTGGTTGATGTCCAGCAGGAACTCTTCGTTGACGTCTTCACCCAGGCTGACGCGCTTGCTGTACTGGCCGATTTCCTTCGACATCAACTCGATCATGTCGGCGTCGAGGTCGATACGGTTCTCCAGGATGCCTACCAGCACGTGGAAGCCCGTGGGATAGAGTTTCGAATTGAAGAGGATGCGCCGCTGGATGTCGGTGAAGCTGCGCAGGGGTACCTGCCGGATGGAGGTGATGGTATGGCCGGTCAGCACGAAGGAGACCGACTCCATGGTATAGTTCTCGGCGCTCGGGATCAGGAAGTTCGTATTGGCGAAGATCGCGTCGATGGTTTCGGAGTAGCGGGATGAGCTCTCGATCTCTTCGGCCTGTGCGCGGCTTTGCAGGGTGGTGTGCAGGAAGAGTTCCACGGCGCGTTTCTCTTCTCCCGTGGGGTTGAAGAGGTCGAGCCAGAGGGCGTCTTCCATCGAAATCTGTTTCAGGATCCCGATCGTCTCGGAGACTTCCGCCTGTCCGTTGAGCGTATAAAAGATTTTGATCATGTTCCTCGAGTTTAAGTGTGTATGATTCCGTGAACCGGACCACCCGTCCGGGCATCAGCACACACATTCTCGAGGGGTCAGCTTCTCCAGGGCCACGCGACGGAATTCCGACAGTCCGGCGCGTTTCTCGCTGTCAAGCGGGAAGGAGATGTTATCCCGCAGGTATCTGCAGGCATATTCCCTGGGAAACTGATGATTGTATTTTTCTATGGCCTCGGGGATATGGCGGATGCCATAGTCGAGGGCCTGGTTGAACTTGTCGATGAAAGCCGGCTCGAGGGGCCGGGAAGCAGTCCAGCACGCAAACACGAAGGGCAGCTGCTTGAGGGCGATCCATTCGGAGGCCAGGTCGTAGACGTGGCGGAATTCGCCGCCATGGAGCAGGGCCTTGTCGCCGATGAGCAGGTAGCAGCGCGCGGGATCGAGGGTTTCGCGCGTAAAATCAAAGGCCTGGAAGCGGGGGGCGATGTGCCATTTCTCGCGGCAGAGGTACTGTGTCAGGAGCACGGAGGTGCGGCTGTCCACGTCGAGCAGGATCTCGTCGACTTCCTCGATGGGGCGGCCGGAGACCACAAGCACGCTGGCCACGGGGCCGGTTGCGCCGATGCAGTAATCCGCCACGATGGACGGGTTTTTCAGGTCAGGCAGCGCGCCGACAGGCATGATGCCCACGTCGGCCTTCCCTTCCCTGAGCAGGGCGGCGGAAACCGAAGGGGTGCAGTATTGCATGACGATCTCTCCGGGGGCCATCCTGGCCTCCAGTCCGTACAGGAACGGAATCGTGTTCAGATAGTTGATCGCAGCAATTCTCACCATATCCTGCAAAGGTAAGACTTTTTAATGATTAATACAATCCGGAGTAATACTATTTCTCACCTTCGCATCCAAAGGATGCTCGTCCCTCCCAAGCTAGCTTGGGCCCCTCCCGTTCATGAGCCACGGGCGGCTACGTTCGCAATAGTATTACTCCGGATTGTATTAAGCTTTCTTCACACGGAACAGCCACATGCCGAAGAAGGTCAGAAGGCCGTTGACGATCAGCAGGGTGAAGCCCAGGTCGAAGCCCCAGAAATGCTTGCTTACCAGGTTGAAAACCAGGCAGAGCACCGGGGCGGCGACGGCGATCCACGGCGTGGCGCCGTCGCGCACCTTCGTCTTGGTCAGGATGCCGAAGAAGAACATGCCCAGCAGCGGTCCGTAGGTATAGGAAGCCAGCTTGTAGACGAGGTTCACCACGGCGTCGTTGCTCACGACGAAGAGCACCACGATGATGATCAGGAAGAGCACGGCCACGCCGGCGTGCACGAGCTTGCGGATGCTTTCCTTGCGTGCTTCGTCCAGGTCTTTCCGGCCGTTGAAGTTCAGGTAGTCCACGCAGAAGCTGGTGGTCAGCGAGGTCATGGCTGCACCGGCGCTCGGATACGAGGCCGAGATCAGGCCGATGAGGAAGAAGATGCCGGCCGCCACGCCGAAATACTGGCTGGCGATAGTCGGGAACAGTTCGTCGGTCTTGGTGATGCCCAGGGCTTCGAAACCGCCCAGGTGCTGGGCGTACACGCAGAGCAGCGCGCCCATCAGCAGGAAGAAGAAGTTGGCCACCACGATGATGACGGAGGTGGTGTACATGTTCTTCTGGGCTGCCTTGATGTCCTTGCAAGCCAGGTTCTTCTGCATCATCGCCTGGTCGAGGCCCGTCATGGCGATGGTCACGAAGATACCGGCGATGAACTGCTTGATGGCATTCGTGCCGTGGCTCCAGTTCCAGTCGAACCAGCTGGTGAAGGTATGGCCGTAACCCACGGTGCCGGCGTTTTCATTGACCGTATTCCCTACGATCGAGAACATCTGGCCGAAGCTCCAGCCCATGTTGCGGCAGATATAGAAGATCGTCATGCCCACGGCCAGCAGCATGAAGGTGGTCTGCAGCACGTCGGTCCAGATGATGGTCTTCACACCGCCTTTGAAAGTGTAGAGATAGAGCAGCAGCAGGAAGACCGCCGTGATGAGGGTGAACAGCAGCACCGGCGACATGTTCTGCGAAAGGCTGTGCGGCATGAAGGCGAAGAAGACGACGATGACCACGAACACGCGCACGGCAGCGCCCAGGATACGGGAGATCATGAACACCGTGGTGCCGGTCTTGTGCGACCTGGGCCCGAACCGTTCCCCCAGATAGGTGTAGATCGAGGTCAGGTTCATCTTGTAGTAGAGCGGCAGCAGCACCTTCGCGATGATGATATAACCGCCCACGAAGCCGAGGACCAGCGGCATATAGAAGAAATTCTGCACCCACACGTTACCGGGTACGGAGATGAAGGTGACGCCCGAGATGGACGCACCGATCATGCCGTAGGCCACCACGGGCCAGGGGGCTTTCTTGTCGCCGGAGAAGAAGGAATTCGATCCGGCCTTCCGCCCCGTGAGCCAGGAGATCAGGAACAGGAGCGCGGTATATGCAGCAAAGGCCACGAGAAACCATACGAAGGGAAATTCGTGTCGCATAGGTCAAGGTTTAAAGGGTTGTCGGTTGGTGATGGAGCGCCCGAGGGTCAGCTCGTCGGTATATTCGAGGTCGTCGCCGAATCCCACGCCGCGGGCGATGGACGTCACGGTCACGGGATAATTGGCGATCTGTTTGTACAGGTAATAGGCGGTGGTCTCCCCTTCCATGCTGGTACTCAGGGCCAGCACGATTTCCTGGATGCCGCCGCGGGCGAGGCGGTCGCCCAGTTCACGGATCCGGAGGTCGCCGGGGCCGACGCCGTCGATGGGCGAGATGATGCCGCCCAGGATATGATACAGACCGTTGTACTGGCCGGTGTTCTCGATGCTCAGCACATCGCGCAGGCTCTCCACCACACAGACCACCGTCGTGTCGCGGCGGCTGTCGCCGCACAGCGGGCAGACGCCGTCGTCGGAAATCATGCCGCAGACGGGGCAATGGCGGACATCCTGCCGCAGGCGGACCAGTGCGCCGGAGAATTGCTCCACGTTCTCGCGGGGCTGGTCCAGCAGGTGCAGGGCCAGGCGCAGGGCCGTCCTGCGGCCGACGCCGGGCAGCGTGGCGAGCTGGTCGACGGCCTCTTCGAGCAAGGCGGAGGAATAATTCCGGCGGAACATCGGCGGAAGCGCTTACTTGCGCTTGTCGGGGTTCTGTGCGAAATAGGTATCGACGGCGTTGCGGACGGAGCCGTAATGCAGCAGCATGGCCTTGGCTTCGCCGTAGTCTTCGATGCCGGTCTCATCCATGATCATCTTGGTGCCGCGGTCCACCAGTTTCTTGTTGGTGAGCTGCATGTCGACCATCTTGTTGCCCTTCACGTGGCCCAGGCGGATCATCGTGGAGGTGGAGATCATGTTGAGGATGAGTTTCTGGGCGGTGCCCGATTTCATGCGGGTACTGCCGGTGACGAACTCGGGGCCGACGACGGCCACGATGGGAATCTCAGCAGCGGCGGCGACGGGGGCGTCGGGGTTGCAGGTGATGCAGCCAGTAAGCATGCCGCGCTTGCGGGCCTCCTCGATGGCGCCGATCACATAGGGCGTGGTGCCGGAGGCGGCGATGCCGATGACGATGTCGTCTTTGGTCGGGCGGTAGGGCTCGATGTCTTTCCAGCCTTGTTCCTTGTTGTCTTCAGCACCTTCTGCGGCGCGCCGGATGGCGCTGTCGCCGCCGGCCATCAGGCCGATGAACAGGTCATAAGGGGCGCCGTAGGTCGGCGGGATTTCCGAGGCGTCGAGGATGCCGAGGCGGCCGCTGGTGCCGGCACCCATATAGAAGACGCGGCCGTCGCGGCGCATGCGTTCGACGATGCCGTCGACGAGTTTCTCGATCTGCGGGATGCATTCGGCGACCACTTCGGGCACATGCCGGTCCTCGCGGTTCATGTTCTCGAGCAGCTCCCGCGTGCTCATCTTGTCGAGGTTCGAATAGTTCGAACTCTGCTCAGTCACCTTCATTATTTCACGTTTTTATGATATTCAACCAAACCGTCGATGGGGGCCCTGAGGATGACGCCCATGCGCATGCCGGCTGCATTGACGGCCTTCTCCAGGATGTCCTTGTAGTAGAAGGCGATGGAGCCGACGAAGTTCACCGGGTATTTCTTGTAGTCGTAGTGGATGATGTTGCGGTGCAGGAATTCCTCGAAGCTGCTCTTGAGCAGATTGGCCATGTGCGGATGGTTCTTGAACTCGCTGATGAAGGGCGAGAACGATGCCAGGAAGCGGCTCGGCATGGGTTCGCGATAAACCTTCTGGACGATGGCCATGTAGTCAAGGCCGTAGCGTTTGGTGAACTCGTTCTCGATGGCCGGCGGAAGCAGGCCCTTGATGAAGTCGGAGATCAGGCGTTTGCCCAGATAGGCGCCGCTGGCCTCGTCGCCGAGGATGAAGCCGCCGGCGCGCACGTTCTGCGCAATCCCCTCACCATCATAGAAACAACTGTTCGAGCCGGTGCCCAGGATGCAGGCGATGCCGGGCTTGTGGCCGCAGAGGGCGCGGGCCGCTGCCAGCACGTCCGATGCGGCTTCGCAGGTCGAACCCGGGAATACTCTCCCGAAGCAGCGCTCCAGTTTGGCGGAAATCTCGCCGCCCACCATGCCGGCACCGTAGAAGAAGATCCGGTCGACTTTCGTACCGATCTCCGGAACCAGACTTTCATTCAGAATCTTCTCGATATCAGCATCTTCCATGAAAACCGGATTGATGCCCACGGTCTCGATCGCCTTGACCGACCCGTCGTCGCAAATGGCCCGCCAGGAAACCTTGGTGGAACCGCTGTCAGCTATCAGTTGCATATCTTTTTGTAAAATTAAATTCAGCCTACAAATATATGCAAAATATCGATTCGATTATCCAGCCTGCCCGGCATATATACTTTTGTAGCTAAACCGCGAAATGCAAATATTTTGTTTGGCCACAGAATGACTCTGGCATGTCATAGGGACATTCTATGTCCACGATTTGGGTAAAAACGCCAAATATCCGACCACAGAATGGCTATAGCCTTCGGTAGCGTCATACTATGGCCAGAGCAGGATGCGAATATCTGTCGTTCCGGGGTAGGTCTGGCCATGTTTTGGGGTAGGTCTGAACATGTTTTGGGGTAGGTCGAACGGAAGGGCCTGGACCCATCCCGCAAAATGGCTTCGTAGTGCATTGCGTGATGTAGGTGTCCAACCTTTCGTTGGACCTACCCCAAAGAACACAGACACCTATCCCATCCGCAGCAGCTCTAATCAGAAAGAGAGGCTTGATGCCGGATCAGCGGAAAAAGCGGGTGGACGATTGTAATTGTCTGCCGCGGATAATAGGCTTTGAAAGGCCTGAGGGAAATGGTAGCGTGCTCAGTCTGCTTTCGATGAGCAGACTGAGCATAGTAGCCTTTATTGGAAGGCCTTCTGAAAAGGGTAACCACGCTCGATGATTACACATCCCAACACAAAAGGATAACGATCGATGATAATCCCGCATTTCGGCGCTTTTGCGCAGGGGTGACAGCGTTGCTCCTCAAGGTTCGCGGCAGGGGCGAAAAGCCGCTTCAGTCCCTTGACGGCGAACTTCTCCCTTTTAGCGGTCGCTGCGCTCCGCTAACGGTCGAAGGACCTGCGCCGTCACGAGACGGGACTTCCGCGCTTTCGCCTGTATCCTGCCGCTCACAAATCGTCGCCCCGCCGTTACCCCTGCTGCTGTTCGCGCCTTATTGCCAAACAGCCGCAGAATTCAAAAACCCAATCAGCTGATAATCAACGATTTTAATTCTCAGTTTTTGCGCCAAGGGCCGAAATCAGGCTGTGGCGCAGAATCTCAAAAACGTTGACGCTGATAATCAGCGATTTACGAAATCCAAACTTGCGCCTGTTTGGCGGCAGGGTTTTCCTCGGCCGGAAACGGACGGGACCCTCATTATCCCGCTCCGTTCTGGCCGGGAGAAAACCCTGGCCAAAGCCGTCAGAAAGCCTTTTGAATGCCATCCACCTGGACAACCATTTTCGCTTTCATCGCCCACCCGATTTCGGCGCTGATCCGAATAAACGCCACTTATTGGCGTTTGAGCGTGGCGATATTCAGGACTAAATAATAGGTCAGGATCAGGAAGATGCAGAGACTCACGGTGACGTACCAGGGGCCGTGGATTTCGCGGATGACGCAGGCGATGATGAGAACGATGCTGCCCACGATGAAAGCCTTGAGCTTGCCCGTCATCTTCTTGAGCGAGAACATCGGGAGCTCGCAAACCAGTAAATACGAGAAAACAGCCGCCAGTACGGGAATGAACCATACCGTCCCCATGAGCGAGTGCAGGAAGCCGTCCGTGTAGAACGAATAGACGGCCAGGGGCGTGAGCAACAGCGCACAACCCGAAGTCGCCAGCCCCAGAAAACTGGTGCTCTGGCGCGTGTCAATGTTGAATTTGGCCAGCCGCAACGCCGAAGCCGCGGTCAGCACGAACGGGAACCAGCGCAGGAAAGGAATCCCCGGCTGCGCAATCCCGTACCAGGAAAAAAGGCACACAGCGGGACAAAGGCCGAAACTCACCAGGTCAGCCAGCGAATCAAGCTCCTTGCCGATCGCCGAATACGCACCCAGCGCCCGCGCCGCGAAACCATCGAAAAAATCGAAAAATTCAGAAACCATCAGGGTAATCAGCACAGCCTCGAAATTGCCCCGCATGGCAAAGACAACCCCTGTGCAACCCGAAAGAAGGTTGCACAGGGTGAACAGATTCGGAATTTGTCTTTTCATCAGAGACCCAGTTTCTTGCGGATGTCCTTCGGAATCGCGTCCTTGTGGACCATGAAACTGACGGTACGCATCTCAAGATAGGCCTTCGACATGAAGAGATAACCCTTCATCTCGGTGTTGCGGCCCTCGCCCCAGGAGTTCTTGGTCTTGTAGAACTTGTTGCCGTTCTGGTCCTTGTACAGCCCGGTCAGATGCATCAGGTGGTCATCGACCGTCCGGAAGGTCTCGAAGTCCTTCTGGCGCATCTCCTGCGTTACCACGCGGTCGGGATAAACCTTCTCCAGCTTGATGGCCTCGGCGAAATCCTCCGGATTCGGGCAGATGGCGATGCCGCGGTTGTGATTGAATTCACCGGCGGTCAGGTCGCCGTCCCAGGCCACGGTGTAGCCGTTCTCCAGGGCATTGTCGATGATGCGCATCATGTCCTCGAGCGGAACGTTCCACAGACGGGCGTTGTCCCAGTTGTCGGGAATCTCGAGCGGCACCTGCTCATAGAACGGATGGTGGCTGAAACTGGTCAGCTCCACGTAGTCGCTCATGTCATCGAAACCGAGCATCTTCGCGAAACTCTTCGGCGTGTACTCCTTGCCGTTGTACTGGAATGTCTCCGGCATTTCACCCAGATAGATATCGAACAGGCTCTTGATGAGCTTGTCGTACTCGGGGCTGAGGTTCTTCAGGTTGACCGACACGTCGGCGATGCCCTTCAGGTAGGCGGACATTTCGCCGTGATTGTGGCCCGGAGAATCGTAATTGATGCCATGGTAGACGCTTTCGGGGACTATACCGTATCTTTCAATCACCTGCGTGGCCATGTGCGCGATGGAACCGGGGTTGATGTTGCCGTGGCCGCGGCGCAGATAGTTGTCGAAGATGCGCTCGCTGTAGTTGTTGCGTACCACGAACATCTCGGAGAGGTCGTATTCACCCTTGCCCTGGCGGAGAAGCTCCGATTCCAGGAAGGAGATCGTGGCGAAGCACCAGCAGGTGCCGGTGCGGGCCTGGTCCTTGACGGGCGTGGCCTTGATGTCCCTGACAGGCGTAAACTGATAGATGGTCTGCGTCTGCGCAAAAGCAGCGGTGCTGAGGACCGCTGCCAATGCTATTGTAAGAATCCGTTTCATTTATTTGATGCCGAGTTTCTTCTGGATGTCTTTCGGGATGGCGTCCTTGTGGACCATGAAGTCCATCGTCTTGTACTTCACGTAAGCCTCGGAGACGTACCACAGGCCTTTGTATTTGCCGGTCTCGCCCCAGGAGTTCTTCACCATATAGTATTTGTTGCCGTTCTGGTCCTTGGCGATGCCGTAGATCTGCATGCCGTGGTCGTCGGTCGTGGTCTTCTCTTCATAGCCCTGCTGGCGGAGTTCCGGCGTGATATCCAGTTCCGGGACGGGCTTGTTGAAGCTCGGACGCTGGCCGGGGGCTGCGGCGCCGACCCAGCGGGCCTGGTCGCTGCCGGCCTGCTCGGCCTGTTTCTGGATGGCGGCCATGTCGGGCACGATGCCGATGCCGTCGCGGGTGAAGCCCTGCTCGCTCACGTCAGAGGCCCAGGCCACGGTGTAGCCGTTCATGACGGCGTTGTCGATGATGGCCATCATTTCGTCCATCGGCACGTTGAATGCATCTTCCCAGCGCCAGTTGTCGGCCACTTCCACGGGGTGTTTCTCGTAGTAGGAGAGGTGGGTCCAGGAGGTGAAATCGTAATAGTCGTCCAGGTTGACGTTCAGGCTCTTGAAATAGCTTTCCGGGGTATATTCCCTGCCCTTGTACTTGAAGGTCTCGGGGATGGGGCCGAGGTAGGCGGCCAGGATGCCCTGAAGGCCCGGATACCAGGCGGAGGAGAGCTTGCGGTTGGGGTTCTTCAGGATACCGTCCATGTAGCCCTTCAGGCCGGCGAGGAGTTCGCCGTGCATGTGGCGGTCGGTGCCGTAGTTCAGGCCGGGCATCACCTCGTCGGGCACGATGCCGTATTTCCGCAGCACGACCATCAGGTCGCCGAAGGAGCTGCCCTGGGCAAAATTGAGGGCGCCGTCGACGCGGATGTATTTGACGGCCTTGTCCGCATAGGCGTGCGACACGACGAACATCTCGGAGAGGTCGGGATAGTCGGCTTCCTTGAGCTTGTTGATGCGGATGGCTTCCGATTCGATGAACGAGAGGGAGGAGAAGCACCAGCAGGTTCCGGTGCTGGCCTGGTTCTTCACGGAGGTGATGGGGTTCTCTTTCACGACGGTGAATTTGAAGCCGTCTTCCGGCTTGGGCGGCATGGGGCCCATAGGGGGCTGCGCCACGGCGGTCAGGCTGATGAGCGCGACTGCAATAAGAAGGAATTTCTTCATAAGTGCTTGATTTGAAGTATTAATTGATAAAATTTTCTGCTTACAACCTACAAATATAGCAAAATGGATTGACATTCACAACACTGACAAAATGTCACATTTCCGGGATTGGCCGTTTTTTTGATTTGTCTGGGACGAACGTTTTACGATAAAATAGGAGGTTAAGAATATGAATAAGGAAAATTTGGAACTGCTCGGCAAGTACGCCATCAATCTGAATGAGCGTGCGCGCAACGGCAAACTCGATCCGGTCATCGGCCGCGACGAGGAAATCCGCCGCGTCCTGCAGATCCTGAGCCGCCGGACCAAGAACAACCCGATCCTGGTCGGCGAGCCCGGTGTCGGCAAGACCGCTATCTCTGAAGGCATCGCCCAGCGAATTGTCAATGGAGACGTGCCTGAGAACTTGAAAACCAAGGAAATCTACTCCCTGGACATGGGCGCCCTGATCGCAGGCGCCAAGTACCAGGGCGAATTCGAAGAGCGCCTGAAAGGCGTGGTCAAGGCCGTGACCGAAAGCGACGGCCAGATCATCCTCTTCATCGACGAGATCCATACCCTCGTCGGCGCCGGCCGCACGAGCGGCGCCATGGACGCGGCCAATATCCTGAAGCCGGCCCTGGCGCGCGGCGAACTGCGGGCCATCGGCTCCACGACGCTCGACGAATACCAGAAATACTTCGAGACCGACAAGGCCCTGGAGCGCCGTTTCCAGATGGTGATGGTCGACGAGCCTACCGTGGCCGAATCCATCTCCATCCTGCGCGGCCTCAAGGAGAAGTACGAGAACCATCACAAGGTGCGGATCGAAGACGACGCCATCATCGCGGCCGTCGAACTCTCGCACCGCTACATCACCAACCGTTTCCTGCCCGACAAGGCCATCGACCTGGTCGACGAGGCCGCTTCGAAGCTGCGGCTCGAGATGAACTCCGTGCCCGAGTGCATCGACGAACTCAACCGCCGCATCAAGCAGCTCGAGATCGAGAAAGAGGCCGTCAAGCGGGAAGGGGAGTCCCCGAAGCTGAATGGCATCATGGAAGACCTGGAGAAGGCCCGCGTGGAGCGCGATAAGCTCAACAAGCAGTGGGACAGCGAGAAAGGCATCCTCAAGGCCATCCAGGAAAACCGCCAGGCCATCGAGGACTACCGCATCGAGGCCGACGCGGCAGAACGTCGCGGCGATTACGGCAAGGTAGCCGAACTGCGCTACGGCAAGATCGCCGACGCGCAGAAGCAGATCGACGAACTCGAGAAGCAGAAGGCCGCCAATCCCGACCCGATCATGAACGAGGCCGTCACCGACGAAGACATCGCCGAGGTCGTTGCCAAGTGGACGGGCATCCCGGTCAACAAGATGCTCCAGAGCGAGCGCGAGAAGCTGCTGCATATCGAGGAGGTGCTCCATCAGCGCGTCATCGGCCAGAATGAGGCCATCGAGGCCGTGTCGAACGCCGTACGGCGCAGCCGGGCGGGGCTCCAGAACGAAAAGCGGCCGATCGGCAGCTTCCTCTTCCTGGGCTCCACGGGCGTGGGCAAGACGGAGTTGGCCAAAGCCCTGGCCGAGTATCTGTTCAACGACGAGAACATGATCACGCGTATCGACATGAGCGAATACCAGGAGCGGCATACCGTGTCGCGGCTCGTGGGCGCGCCTCCGGGATACGTGGGGTACGATGAAGGCGGCCAGCTGACGGAGGCCGTGCGGCGCAAACCGTACTCGGTCATCCTGCTCGACGAGATCGAAAAGGCGCATCCCGACGTGTTCAACGTCCTGCTGCAGGTGCTCGATGACGGTCGTCTGACCGACAACAAGGGCCGGACGGTCGACTTCAAGAACACCATCCTGATCATGACTTCGAACCTGAAACCCGAGCTGGTGAAGGAAAGCTTCCGTCCGGAGTTCATCAACCGAATCGACGAGATCATCGTCTTCCACGAGCTGACGCCGTCCGACATCCGGCAGATCGTCGAACTGCAGATCGGCCAGCTGAAAGAGAAGATGGCTGCGATGGGCATCACGCTCAACTTCACCGAAGAGTTCATCGACTACCTGAGTGTCAAGGGTTACGACCCGGCCTACGGTGCCCGCCCCGTCAAGCGTGTCCTCCAGAAAGAACTCATCGACGAGCTCGCCAAGAAACTCCTCGACGGCTCCCTCTCCCGCGACCAGGTCATCACCGCCACCTTCAAGGATGGCCAGCTGGAATTGAGTTAACTGGGGCGCTGCCCCAAACCCTGCCGCTCCGACCTGCTATCACACGGGCTCCGCAATGGTCTCCGCTAGCGCCTGATGGCGCGGGAAAAATAATATCGTGGCAGATACGGGGCTGATAATCAGCATTTTAACCGAAATCGGTTGCGTCAAAACGCGCAACCGGTTTTTTTTATGTCGCTGGATGTCAGGTATGTATGTGCCACGCTCGAAAGCCGGAAAACATCAAAAATCGTTAGCTTGGAATTGAAATCGTTTTTGTAACTTCGCGGCGCAAAACGAAATACGCAGGAACATGGCGATTGAAATACTTTTGTTGCTGGCCGGACTGGCGCTCGTGCTCATCGGAGCGGAGGCCATCGTCGAGGGTGCCTCCGGACTGGCCCGCCGCTGGGGCATCAGCGAATTCATCATCGGCCTGACCATCGTGGCCATCGGCACGTCCGCGCCCGAGATGGTCGTCAGCTTCATCTCCTCGGCTGAGAAAAACTCCGACATGGCCGTCGGCAACATCATCGGCTCCAACATCTTCAATACGGCACTGATCCTCGGCCTGTCGGCTATCATCGCGCCCGTGGCCATCACCCGCGGCAACCTGCGGCGCGACATCCCGGTCAACATCGCCATCACCGCGCTGCTCATCCTGCTGGGACTCAAGAAAACGCTCTTCGGCATCGGCGAGGACGGCCTCAGCCGGGTGGAAGGCATCGTGTTCCTGGCGCTTTTCGTCTGGTACATGGTTTCGTCGTTTGTCCATGATAAAGACAACCAGCTGGAAATCTACGATGCAAGCAACGAAGAAGGCGCCGCGGCCAAACCCGTCCCGCTCTTCCGGGCGTTGCTCTTCGTCGTCGGTGGCTTGGCGGCACTGATCTTCGGCGGCCGCCTGTTCGTCAACCACGCGCAGGTCATCGCCAGGATGGCCGGCCTGAGCGACAAGTTCATCGCCATCACGGTCCTGGCGGCCGGAACCTCGTTGCCGGAACTGGCCACGAGCTGCATCGCCGCCGCCAAGGGCAAGGGCCAGCTGGCCCTCGGCAACGTGCTGGGCTCCAACACCTTCAATATCCTGCTGATCCTCGGTGGCGCGGCGGTCATCCATCCGTTGAGCATGGCGAACATCACCTATATCGATTATACGGCCGTGTTCATGTGCGCCATGAGCCTCGTGCTCTTCTCCTGGACGGGCAAGCGCAACAGCATCGACCGCCTGGAAGGCGTCGTCCTGGTGCTCCTCCAGGTCCTGTATTTCGGCTATCTATTCATGCTGAAATAACCTATGTCATTCTGGGAGATCCTTTTGCTGGCCATCGGCGTGTCGATGGACGCCTTTGCGGTGTCGATCGGCAAGGGGCTTTCGGCCCAGCGGGCCTCCTGGCGCGAGGCGCTGACGGTCGGCCTCTGGTTCGGCGGCTTCCAGGCGCTGATGCCGGTGATCGGCTACTACCTGGGCATCAGTTTCGCCGAGCTGGTGACGAAGGTCGATCACTGGATCGCCTTCGGCCTGCTGCTGCTGATCGGCGGCAACATGATCCGCGAGGCGTTGCAGCCGGAAGATGAAAAGCCGGCGGACACGTCGTTCGGCTTCAGGACGATGCTGGTGCTGGCCATCGCCACGAGCATCGACGCCCTCGCCCTCGGCATCTCCTTCGCCTTCCTGGGCACGAATCTGTGGAGCGCCATCCTGGTCATCGGCCTGACGACCTTCGCCTTTTCGGCCGTCGGCCTGCTCATCGGAAAAAAAGTCGGCACCCGCTTCCACGCAGGTGCCGAAATCCTTGGCGGCGTCATCCTGATCCTAATCGGTGTTAAAATCCTGATCGAGCATCTGTCCGCGTTCTAGTGCGTCGACCAGCGCGCATTTGAGCGAGCGGTCAATCCAGTACATGAAGCGGGTGGCCTGGAAACGAGCTTCGTACTGGCGCGCGCGGACAAAAAGGTCAAGGCCGTCGGCGATATCGTGCCAGATGTCCATGAAGACAAAGTCGGGGGATGCGGCGCTCATGTCCTGCTTGAGATAATCGAATGCATCAGCCTGGATGACAGTAATTTTATCTCTACATGGAAACTGCGGAAACAGCTGCTCACGGAAGAGTTGGATGACGGAAGGGTCGCGCTCGACGACCGTCACCGAAAGGACCTCCGGCTTGCGCGCTGCCATGAAGGCGAAGTAGCCGAGACCGAGGCCGAAGGTCACGACGTGACCGAAGGCCGCGTCGATGGCGGCCTGCGAACTTTCGATCTCGCTCGGCTTGATCGACATCCATTCCCGGCCGTCCTGCATCACCGACGGATAGGAGAAGGCCTCGGCGAAGTAGCCGAGGGCCGGGATCTGCCGCAGATCTTCCGTCAGGATCAGGTCGTCACGCAGGAACAACTCGTACGGTGCATACGCCTGGTGCGTCAGCTGCCATTGCCCGACCGACCGCTCCGGAATCCGGACCGTCTGATAATAAGGATTTTCGCGATAGACCGCCGCGTCCAGGCGCCGCAGCCCCGGGCGCAAATACCGCTCTTCGATGAAACGATCTTCCGCCGAAGCTTCCGGATCCAATCCCCAGAAACCACATAGTAGCGCCCCGTAAACCCGCTCCTCTGTCGCCGTATCCGCGCCTTCCGGCAGTAGCTCCGCCATCAGTTCCGGCGTCACGGCGCAGGGCGTCTCGTTCAGATAATCGGCCACCAGCCAGCCGACACGATAATTAAGCTTCCGGATTTCCATTGACCAGCACCATCTTTTCGCATTCCACCCGCTCACCGGCCAGCCAGACGAAATCGCCCGCCTCGAACACGAAATCCGGCTTCGGGCTCATGAGCGACATGCCGTTGCGCTCGACACCCACCACCATGCAGCCATGCTGCCGCATGTTCGTGTCCCTGAGCATCTTGCCGTCGAGATAGCAGCCCTTCTGGAGTTCGAAAGCATCGAGCACGAAATCGTCCGTCTCGTAGGAAATGTTTTGCACGTCTTCTTCCGCATTGATCTCCTCCACGAAACGCTTCACTTCCTCGTTGGTGCCGATGGCCAGCACCTCGTCGTAGGGATAGATGTGCTCCTCGGGAGAGGGGATGAGGATGCGCTTGCTGCCGCGGATCACCTTGGCGATGTTGATGCCGTATTTCTGCCGGAACGGTATGTCTTTCAGCTTCTTGCCCGCGTATTCCGAGTTTGGCGAGATGGTCACGCTTTCGGCCGCTACGTCGTGCCCCTTCATCTTCGAGCGCACGCCCGAGGCGATGGGCGTCCGCATGCGCTCGTATTCCTCTTTCTGGTTGAGATTGGTGATGAAACGCTCCTCCAGCGCGTTGAACTGGTGGACGGAGCGCCGTGCCACGATGAAGAAAGCGACGCCCGCCAGCACGATCAGCAGCAGGCTCCAGTAGGAGAGCTGGTAGTGCAGCAGGATGGCAGCGATCACAAACGCGATGGCGATGAAGATGCGCAGGAACACCAGCGCCAGGACGGGCCATTTGTTGCTGTCTTTCTCCTTCATCAGCTGCACGGCCGCGTGCTTGATGTCGCGCCCGTTGACAGCCAGGCCATAGAGGAACGGCGCCATCACCACCAGCGTCACCCCCAGGCTGACCGCGTTGCGCAGCGTGTCGGTGGCATCGGGCAGCAGCCGCACCAGTAATTTGTCCAGATAGAGTTTCGATCCCAGGAAAATGGCCAGCAGGATCACGCTGTAGAGCAGCACGCGCAGGAAATAACTCCGGAGGAGCGACTTCCACAGGCTCTGCTCCTTTGCACTCGCGCGGCCCGAGTCGGGCGTCGGGTCGAGCTTGGCCAATAGCTTGACCGGCAGCTTCTTATAGAGAAAATTGCAAAACGGCGTGGCCGCCTTGATCATATAGGGCGTGGTGAAGGTCGTGATGACCGACACCGCGATGATGACCGGATAGATGAAGCCCCGCATCACGCCCAGGCTCACGCCCAGGCCCGCGATGATGAAGGAAAATTCGCCCAGCTGCGCCAGGCTGAATCCCGTGTGGACCGCCGTGTTCAGGCCGCGGCCCGAGACCAGGGCGCCCAGCGAGCCGAAGATTGTCATGCCGATGATCGTTACGATTGTAAGGATCAGGATCGGGAGCCAGTGCGCCGCAATCACGGCCGGATCGACCATCATGCCCACCGACACGAAGAAGATCGCGCCGAACAGGTCCTTGATGTTCACCACCAGCTTGCTGATGTGCTCGCCCTCAATGGTTTCCGACAGGATCGAGCCCATCACGAATGCGCCCAGCGCCGCCGAGAAGCCCGCATAGACGGCCAGCGAAACCATGCCGAAGCACAGGCCGATCGCCACCAGCAGCAGGATCTCGTCGTTCAGGTACTTGCGGGCCCATTTCAGGAAAGAGGGGATTACATAGATGCCCACCAGGAACCATAAGATCAAGAAAAACAGCAGTTTCGCCATGCCCATCAGCATCTCGCCGCCCGCAAACTGGTTGGCCGTGGCAATGGTCGTCAGCAGCACCATCAGCACCACCGCGATCAAATCTTCCACCACCAGCGTGCCGAACACCAGCGTCGCGTAGCTCTTGTTCTTCAGGCCCAGGTCCGTGAAGGCCTTGATGATGATCGTCGTCGACGACATCGACATCAGGCCGCCCAGGAAAACGCCCTCCATATGGGTCCAGCCCAGTGCATGTCCCACGATGTTGCCCGTTACGAACATGCCCACGCACACGCAGCCCGCCGTGATCAGCGCGCTACTGCCGACTTTCAGCAACTTCTTGAAACTGAACTCCAGACCCAGGGCGAACAGCAGGAAGATGATGCCGATCTCGGACCATTGCTCCACCGATTCGGCGCTCGTGATGCCGAACAGGCCCAGGTGCGGCCCCACGATGAAGCCGGCCACGATGTATCCCAGGATGAGCGGTTGCTTGAGGGCTTTGGAAATGATGGTGAAGATGCCTGCGGCGATCAGGATGAGGGCCAGGTCTTTCACCAGATTCAGTTCTTCGGACATATATCGGGCACTTTCGTTCAGTTAATTTGTAAAGATAGGAATAATCTGAAAAATATGCTAAATTTGTCAGTACAAAACATGGCTATGAAGAAATCGTTCCTTCTCTGCATCCTGCTGCTTGCCTGCACTGCGCTGGGCGCACAGACTTTCACCGAATGGCAGGACCCCCACATCAATTCCATCAACCGCCTCCCCATGCACAGCAGCTTCCTGGCCGCTGAATCCCAGATCATTCCGCTCACCGGAGACTGGAGCTTCCGCTGGGTCCGGAGCGCCGACCAGCGTCCCGTGGAATTCTGGTCCCTCAAATACCAGGAGACGGGCTGGACCAAGATGAGCCTCCCGGCCGTCTGGGAAATGAACGGCTACGGCGACCCCGTGTACGTCAACATGGGCTATGCCTGGTACGGACGCTACAAGAGCGCGCCGCCCGTGCCGCCCACCGAAAACAACCACGTGGGCAGCTACCGCAAGTACATCCAGATTCCCGCCGAGTGGAAAGGGGAGCAGGTGATCATCCATTTCGGGTCCGTCACCTCGAACCTCTATCTCTGGGTCAACGGCAAGTTCGTGGGTTACAGCGAGGACAGCAAGCTGGAGTGCGAGTTCGACGTCACGGACTTCCTCTTGCCCGGCAAGCGCAACCTCATCGCTTTCCAGGTGTTCCGCTGGTGCGACGGCACCTATCTGGAGGACCAGGATTTCTTCCGCTTCGCCGGCGTGGCGCGCGACTGCTATCTTTTCACGCGCCCGACCAAACACTTTGAAGACGTGCAGATTACGCCCGATCTCGATGCGGGCTACCGCGACGGCACGCTCACCGTCAACCTGTCGGTATCGAACTATGCCCGCAGCAGCGTGGAGATGCAACTCTATGACGCGGAAGGGCAGGCCGTGGGCGAGCCCATCCAGACTTCGGGCAGTTTCATGAGCGGGCGCATCTACGTGCAGAACCCGCGCAAATGGAGCGCCGAGGACCCGTATCTCTACAAGCTGGAGCTGCGGCTGCTCGAAGGAAAGCGCGTGCTCCAGACCCTGCGCTTCGACGTCGGTTTCCGCAAGGTCGAGATCAAGGGTTCCGACCTGCTGGTCAACGGCCAGCGCGTGCTGATCAAGGGCGTCAACCGCCACGAGCTCGACCCGGAGGGCGGCTACGTGGTCTCGCGCGAGCGCATGGAACAGGACATCAAGCTGATGAAGCAATTCAATATCAACGCGGTACGCACCTGTCACTATCCCGACGACCCGTACTGGTACGAGCTCTGCGACCGCTACGGTATCTATATGGTGGCCGAGGCGAACGTCGAATCGCACGGCATGGGCTACGGAGAGCGCACGCTGGCCCGCGATACGGCCTACCGCCAGGCGCACATCGAGCGCAACGAGCGCAACGTGCTGCGCAACTTCAACCATCCGTCCGTCATCATCTGGTCGCTGGGCAACGAGGGCGGCTACGGCCCGAACTTCGATGCGGCCTACGACCGCGTCCGGGCCCTCGACCCGAGCCGCCCCATCCAGTACGAGCGGGCGCTCTACGACGGCATGACCGACATCTTCTGCCCCATGTACGCCAGCCACGAGTACCTGCAGCGATACGCGAAGAATCCGGAGCGCACGAAGCCGCTGATCCAGTGTGAGTACGGCCATGCGATGGGCAATTCGGAGGGTGGTTTCAAGGAATACTGGGACATCTACCGTTCGCTGCCGAAGCTGCAGGGCGGCTTCATCTGGGACTTCGTGGACCAGTCGATCCACTGGAAGAACAAGAGCGGCAAGAAGATTTATGCGTACGGCGGCGATTTCAATTCGACGGATCCGTCGGACCAGAATTTCTGTGACAACGGCCTGCTTAGCCCCGACCGGATCCCGAACCCGCACATGTACGAGGTGGGCTGGTGCTATCAGGACATCTGGTCATCACTGGTGGAACCGCAGAAAGTCGAAGTGTACAATGAGTTCTTTTTCAGGGATTTGTCAGCCTATACGCTGCAGTGGGAGCTGCTGCGCAACGGTGAGGTGCAGGGCAAGGGCGTCGTGGAAGACGTGAACGTGGCGCCGCACGGCCGCCGGGTCCTGGACATCCCGTACGGGGATATCGATTCGTCCGGCGAGTGGCTGCTCAATCTGTCGTATGTGCTGAAAGAAAGGGAGGGTTTGCTCGCGGCCGGGCACGTGGCAGCGCGTCATCAGCTGCGACTCAACGATTATGTCTGGACGATGCAGCCGCTGCGGAGTGCGGCGCGCCCGAAGATCAGCAACAGTGCTGCGCACCAGTTCACAGTGTCGGGCGCGCGTTTCGCCATCGACTTCTCGGTGGATGACGGCCAGCTGCTGCGCTACCGCGTGGGCGGCGTCGACCTGCTGAAGCATGGCACGACCATCCTGCCGAACTTCTGGCGGGCGCCGACCGACAACGACTATGGTGCCAATCTGCAGCAGAAAATGAAAATCTGGCGCAAGCCGCGCCTGACGTTCTACAGTCTGTCGCAGTTTGACAAGAACAAGCTGCAGGTCTTTCAGATAGAGTACGTGGTCGCGGGCACGGACACGCGGCTGCGGATGGAGTACCGCATCAACGACGAGGGGGCGATGGAGATCGTGGAGACGCTGATTCCGGGTTCTTCCAAGGACATGCCCGACCTCTTCCGTTTCGGCGTGCAGTTGCAGATGCCGCGCTCGTTCGAGAATCTGGAATATTACGGCCGTGGTCCGGTCGAGAATTATGTGGACCGCAATTCGTCTTCTTTCCTGGGCTGGTGGCGCCAGACGGTGACGGAGCAGTACTATCCGTACATCCGGCCGCAGGAGACTGGCACGAAGACCGACATCCGCTGGCTGCGGCTGACGGATGCGCAGGGCAGGGGACTGGAGGTGATGGCGGAGGAGCCGTTCTCGGCGTCTGCGCTGCACTACAACATCGAGACGCTCGACGACAACGACATCAAGGACAACCGGCACAGCGAACTCCTGCGGGAAGACGATGTCACGAACCTGTTGCTGGACTACCGCCAGGCCGGCGTCGGCTGCGTCGACAGCTGGGGCGCCCTCCCGCTGCCGGAGCACCGGATGCCCTTCGGGGAGTATCGTTTCCACTTCGTTTTGCGGCCGATTAATCTCTAGGTTTATGCGCGTAGTTGTACAGAGAGTGTCTTCGGCGTCGGTGACGATCGGGGGCGTGGTCCGATCGGCGATCGGGCAGGGGCTTCTGGTGCTGCTCGGTGTCGGCCCCACAGATGAACAGGCCGACCTGGACTATCTGGTGAAGAAGGTCGCCGGCCTGCGCATCTTCGACGACGAGGCCGGCGTCATGAACCGTTCGGTGGTGGACGTCGGCGGCGAAGCGCTGGTCGTCAGCCAGTTCACGCTGATGGCCTCGACCAAGAAAGGCAACCGTCCGTCCTACATCCGGGCGGCCGGCCACGAACTGGCCGTCCCGATGTACGAGGCTTTCTGCGCGGCATTGTCGGCCGCGATCGGCCGCCCCGTCGGCACGGGTGAATTCGGCGCTGAAATGCACGTCTCCCTCGTCAACGACGGCCCCGTCACCATCATCATCGACTCCCAGCAGCGCGACTTCTGATAAGCCGCCCTTTTCCGTCTCGCTGGTCCGCCCGCTCCGCCCGTGCGTGCCCTTTCGTCCCGTCGCCCGTCCTTCCTGGCCAGTCCGCGCGTGGCAGATAAATATCTGATATCCAGACAAATAACGATAATCGGTTGCGCATTTTGACGCAACCAATTTCGTTTAAAATGCTCTATTTCAACTAGTTATCCGCCACGCCCCAAGGCGGTCAGGATTCTTTACATTACGCCGCCGCCGATAAAGGCGCGGAGCAGCGATGTCGCCGGGACTTCCTTGTCGGAGACCGGGGTGAAGTAGCGGATGAATTTCAGCAGGCGGTGCGCCTCGCTGTATTCCGGGCAATTCTTCGGTACCGTGCTGAGAATCAGCTCCGCGTGCTGGCGTAGCACTGCGAATTCCACCAGATAGGCCGAGTTGAACATCACGTCGGCATTCTCCTGGTACGGATAGATCCACTGCTCCTCGGCGCGCCGTACGTTGGGCCACTGGTTGATGGTCTCCCGGGCCGAGAAAGCGCCCTTGTTGTAGTCGCGGATGATGCGGCGCAACAGGCGGTTGTCGCTGGTGGGCACCCAGTTGTGATCGTCCAGCGCAATGCTGGTAAGCGTCGAGATGAAGATCTTGAAGGTGCTCTCCTTCGGAACCTGCGGGATCAGCTGCGGGTTGAGCGCGTGGATACCCTCGATGAGCAGAACACGGCCCGGAGCCATCTGCAGATGCTTGCCATTGTATTCACGGCGACCCGTCACGAAATTGAATTCCGGCACGTCCACCACTTCCCCGCGCAGGAGTTTGAGCACGTCCTTTTCCAGGGCGCGGTGGTCCACTGTCTCGAAATTGTCGAAGTCATAGCTGCCGTCCGGAAGTTTCGGCGTCTCGATGCGGTTCACGAAATAGTCGTCGGTCGAGAACGAGATGGGCCGCAGGCCGCAGGCCTTGAGCTGCACGCTCAGGCGCCGCGTCACGGTGGTCTTGCCGCTGCTCGACGGGCCCGTGATCAGCACGATGCGCACCGGATTGACCGGGTCGTTGTAGCGCCGCTCGATCTCCTCCGCCATCTGCACCAGCTTCTTCTCCTGCAGCGCCTCTGAAATCTGGATCAGGTCCGAGGCACCGCCCGCCAGGCAGATGCGGTTCACGTCGCCCGCGTTCTGCATGTCCATGATCTTGTTCCATTTGAAATCTTCCGTAAACACCTCGAAGGTCTTGGGCTGGTCGATGAACGTAGCCAGGCGCTCCGGATGCAGGCGGTCCGGGACGCGCAAGAGTATACCGCCATGATACGGAATGATATCCCACACCGTGATGTAGCTTGCGGAGGGCAGCAGGCGGCCATAATAATAATCTACCGTGTCGCCCAGCATGTAGTAGTCCACGTAGGGCTGGCCGCTCGTCTCCAGCAGCCGCACCTTGTCCTCGTAGCCGTTTTCCCGGAATATCTCGATAGCCTCCTCCAGCCGTACTTCGCGGCGGTGGAAGGGCAGGTTCCGGTCGATGATCTCCTGCATCCGTGCCTTGATCTTCTGGATATCAGCTTCTTGAATCTCGCCGCCATCCAGTTTGTGGAGCTCGCAGAAATAGCCGTTGGAGATGGGATGCTTGATTTCCATCTGGGACTTCGGGCAGACGTCCTGCGCGGCCTTGCAGAGCAGGAAGCACAAGGAACGGCAGTACACGCGGCGGGCGCTGGGGTCGCGCAGGTCGAGGAATTCGATGTCGCGGTTGTTGTACACGCGGAAGCGCAGGCCCTGCGAGACGTTGTTGACCTTGGCCGAGACAATGGGATACGGGCGGTCGAATTCGAAGGACGGGAGCATCTCCTCGAGGGTAGTGCCTTCGTTGAAGCGCTGGGAGGTGCGGGTGTTTTTGCAGTAGATGGTAAGCATGGCGTTATTAAACGTTTCTAAACGTTTTTACACGGAATTTATTTCAGAGGTTTTCAAAGTAGCGGAGGATGTCGTCCCAGACTTCGGCGCGGCGGGTCTCGTTCAGGACTTCGTGGCGCATGCCGGGATATAATTTTGATGTAACGCGTGTGTAACCGGCCTTTCGCAGTGCTTCGACCGCCTTCCGGAACTGGCTGTCGTTACCGCGGCAGGGATCTTCGGCGCCGGAGATGAAATGGACGGGCAGCTGCGGGTTGCGGAGCGTCCAGCGCTTCAGGCTGTAGCAGTCCTGCATCAGGCCCAGCAGGTTGTAGAAGCCGTTGGCGGTGAAGACGTACTGGCAGAGCGGATCGGCGTGGTAGGCCTTCAGGGTCTTGGGGTCGGAGCAGACCCAGGCGGCGGCCCAGCCTTCCTTTTCGAAAGGCTTGTTGTAGGCGCCGAACGACATTTGCTGAAGGAGTTTGGGACGATAGTGCCAACCTTTGGTTTTGCCAAAGAATCCTGCCAGGATTTTGCCGGCGGATTTAGCGGGATTGTCGGAAGGACTTCCGCAGACGACGAGAGCATCAATGCGGTCGTCATAGCGTTTGGCAAAAGAACGCACAACCATCGAGCCCATACTGTGGCCGAAAAGGAAGATTTTTCGGTCGGGAAAGTGCTGGTGTATCCAGTCGTTGACCAGGCGGATGTCTTCGACGAGGGCCTGCCAGCCACCGCCATACATATAACCGAGGTCTTCGGCGTTTTTGACGGATGCGCCATGTCCGCGAAGGTCATGGATGACACATGCGTAGCCGTGCTCCGCCAGATAATTCATGGTCTCCTCGTAACGTTCCTTGTGCTCACACATGCCGTGCACGAACTGCACGACCGCCTTCGGCTTCGCTGCCGACGTCACCAGCATGGCCGCCAGCGTCAGCCCATCAGCCGAAGCCGCTAAGCTAAAATGCTCTGTCATGATCGATAATTTGCTTGATCATACAAAATTACGAAAACTTTTACGAAAATCCCAACGGGGTGGCGGAAGTGAAGTGCGTAAGCAGATCAGGGTCAGCGGGAAAGAAGATGTTCAGGGCAGAAGATTTCGGGAAGCGCAGAAAGTACGGGTCGTCGCTCAGGTAGAAGTCGACGGAGGCGACTTCGCCGCTGCGCAGCAGACCCCGCCGATAGGCGCTGATCCGCCGCTGGTCTGCCGGCAGACGTTTGACGCCGGTCCGGCCGTCTTTCATCCGGACCAGCGCAACGACCTGGGGCTTTGCATCCTTCGGGGCGGCCACCGGCGGCAGCGCATGGCGGTGCGACACCGAAATATGCCGGCCGTACTGTTCGTTGAACTGCTTCATCCGGGCCCGGAACAGGCGCCCGTGCGCCGACGTGTCCTGCCGCTGGTTGACCAGGATCTCATAGTGGATCATCTCGTGAAGCAGAACGTCCTCGAGTTCTTCTTCCGGCAGGTCGTAGCGCGTGCTGACGTGGATGCAGAAGTCATAGTATTCCGTCTTGCCGAATAGCTTGCGCCGCTTCTTGTAGGTACACGACCCGAGACTGCGCACCGCCCGGCCCAATTTGATGGGGACCGGCGGCAGCGCGCCGTCGAAATAAGCGTGGTTAAACGTTTCGAAACGTTTAACAAGAAAATCGAGCGTGGCAACCATCATCCAAAATTACAAATAAATCGGCGCCGCCGCGGCAATTCGCGGCAAATTCTTTAAATTTGTCATCTACCGACTTCTCTCATGAAAGAAAACGCCTATATCCTCGCCCTCGACCAGGGAACGACCAGCTCCCGCGCCATCATCTTCGACCACAAAGGCAACATCGTGATAACCAGTCAGAAAGAGTTTCCGCAATACTTCCCCAAGCCTGGCTGGGTGGAACAGAAGCCCGTCGAAATCTGGTCGTCGCAGTCGGCTGTCATGGCCGAGGCCATCGCCTCGCTCTGGGACTCCGATTTCAAGATCTGCGGCATCGGCATCAGCAACCAGCGCGAGACGACCATCGTCTGGGATGCTGTCACGGGCAAGCCGGTCTACAACGCCATCGTCTGGCAGGACCGCCGGACCACGTCGCTCTGCGACGAGCTCAAGCGCCAGGGCCTTTCCGACATGATCCGTGAAAAGACGGGTCTGCTGATCGACCCGTATTTCAGCGCCACGAAAGTGAAATGGATCCTCGACAACGTGCCGGGTGCCCGCGAGCGGGCCGAGAAAGGGCGGCTGCGTTTCGGGACGGTCGACAGCTGGCTGATCTGGAATCTGACCAAGGGGATGGTGCATGTGACCGACGTGAGCAACGCCTCGCGCACGCTGCTCTTCAATATCCACATGCTCGACTGGGACGCTGATCTGCTGAAACTTTTCGGCGTGCCGGCCTCGATGCTGCCGCGCGTCGCCTCGTCGAGTGAGATTTACGGCTACAACACGCGTGCGCAGGTGCCGATCGCCGGCATCGCCGGCGACCAGCAGGCGGCGCTCTTCGGGCAGATGTGCTTGGAGCCGGGCTCCGTGAAATGCACCTACGGCACCGGCAGTTTCCTGCTGATGAACAGCGGCCCGAAACCGATGGCTTCGCAGAACAACCTGCTGACGACGGTGTCCTGGAAGATCGGCGAGCGCGTGGATTACGCGCTGGAAGGCAGCATCTTCGTGGCGGGCAGCGTGGTGCAGTGGCTGCGCGACGGACTCGGCATCATCCGTTCGTCGGACGAGGTCGAGACACTTGCGGCGAGCGTTCCGGATGCGGGCGGCGTGGTATTCGTGCCGGCGTTGACGGGGCTCGGCGCGCCCTGGTGGAATGCGGATGCACGCGGCAGCCTCTACGGAATCACGCGTGGAACGACGGCGGCGCACATCGCCCGTGCGGCGCTCGACGGCATCGCGTTCCAGACTATGGACATCGTCGCGGCGATGGAGAAAGATGCCGGCGTGCCGCTGCAGAACCTGAAGGTCGACGGCGGCGCGGCGCGCAACAATCTGCTGATGCAGTTCCAGGCGGACCTGCTGGGCGTGGACGTCGTGCGGCCGAGCACGACGGAGACCACGGCGATGGGCGCCGCCTTCCTCGCCGGCCTGGCGACCGGCTTCTGGTCCGACATCGATGAACTCAAAGCCGTCTGGCAGGCAGAGCGTTGCTTCAAGCCGACGATGCCCCCCGACACCGTCGCCGCCGCCAAAGCCGCTTGGTCCGACGCCATCCGCCGGACGCTATAACCGTCTATTGTCAAACAGCCTCCTTAGCGTCTTTGGGGCGTGGCGGGTAACTAGCTGACATCGAGCGCTTTAAATGATATCGGTTGCGTAAAAATGCGCAACCGATATCATTTATTTGTCTGGGTATCAGCTATTTATCTGCCACGCTCGCTCAGTGGCGGCCCGTCAGGATAGCCGATGAGATTTGGGCCGGAAGGAGAAGAAGCGGTTCGGAAGCTCGCTGATGAGGATGATGCCCATGACGATGGCGATGCTGACTTTGACGGCCATGAAGCCGCTGCCGAGGGCAAGGCGGAGCTGGTCGGTGACCACGTAGTAGGAGGTCCAGAAGACGCCGGCGCCGGGGACGAGCGGGAAGATGCCGCAGAGCAGGAAGACGATGGCCGGGCAGCGGTCGAGCACGGAGGCGTAGCGGGCCGAAAGCATCACGAGCATCGTGGCGAAGACCGTGGCGACAGGCGGCGTGAATCCCGCATAGCGCGCGAGGATCATATACAGTATCCATCCCAGCGCACCGCAGATACCGCAGAGTACATAGTATTTGCGCGGCACGCCGAAGAGCACCGCGAAGGCCGCCGTGCCGATGAACGACGCCACGATCTGCACGGGCATCCGGAAGGTGAAGGGGTCGACCGACATGCCCTGCAGGACGATCATCGAACCGGAGATCAGGCTGTCGCCCACGAAGGCCAGCATCACGCCGGCCGCAATGCAGAAGAACACCAGCACCGCGTCGAGCAGGCGCGTGGCGCCCGCGATGTAATCTTCATTGGCCAGGTCCCGGACGCCGTTGACGAACGGCACCCCCGGAATCAGCGGGATGATGGCGCCGATGATCATGTTGGGCAGGCTGCGGCCGAAACCGATGCGGTGGAAGAAGATGCAGAGCCCCGTGACAAAGAGGCCGGCCACGATGTTGCCCACGATCTTGGTCATGTGCGGGGCCGTGACAAAGAGGACGAAGAGCCAGAGCAGGATACCGCAGACGAAGGAGGCAGCGCAGTCGAGCATGCCGCCGCCGAACACGATGCAGAAGCCTGCGCTGCCCAGCGCCGATGCCAGTACCTGCTCCCAATACGGATGGGGCTTCATGTCGCGGATCTCCCGCAGCCGCTCGCGCGCTGCAGCCAGCGTATATTTCCCATCGACGATGTCACGTGACAACTGATTGACTGCCACCACCTTGTCGAGCTGCGTCCCCTTGAAGGGGATGAACTCCACTTTCGCATATTTGTTGAAACTGCTGGTGGTGAAGATGCCGTTGCTCAGCACGAAAAAGCTTTTGGAGCCGACGCCGTAGTGGGTGGCGATGCGCTCCATGGTCTCCTCGACGCGCGAGATTTCGGCGCCGTTTTCGAGGAGGATGTGCCCGGCCTCGGAAGCGATGTCCAGGGCCTGTGCCTGCTGCTCTTCAAGCGGAATGTTTGTCGTGTCTTCCATGGTTTCGGGTGACAAAGATACAACTTTTTTCCTGGATTCTGCCACAATGTCAGTCTACAGGCCGGTGGCACAATCTTCGATAAACGATAGGGCGTCGCCACGGCGCCTGCAGCCGTGTCGAAACGGATCGAAACGTGTAGAAGCGTGTAGAAACGTTTAAAACGGAAACAAAAATTAAAAATAGAAAAATAGGAGAAAAACAATTATGGGAAAAATCATTGGAATCGACCTCGGTACTACGAACTCTTGCGTAGCCGTCATGGAAGGCAACGAGCCTACCGTCATCATCAACTCTGAAGGCAAGCGCACCACCCCGTCCGTCGTTGCATTCGCCGAAAACGGCGAGCGCAAGATCGGCGATCCGGCCAAGCGCCAGGCCGTCACCAACCCGCTCAAGACCATCTACTCGATCAAGCGTTTCATGGGTGAGACCTACGACCGCGTGACGAAAGAGGCAGAGCGCGTAAGCTATAAAGTTGTCCGTGGCGACAACAACACCCCGCGCGTCGACATCGACGGCAAACTCTACAGCCCGCAGGAAATCAGCGCCATGATCCTGCAGAAAATGAAAAAGACCGCTGAGGACTACCTCGGTCAGGAAGTGAAGGAAGCTGTCATCACGGTTCCTGCCTACTTCAGCGACTCGCAGCGCCAGGCCACCAAGGAGGCTGGTGAAATCGCCGGTCTCAACGTGAAGCGAATCATCAACGAGCCTACGGCCGCTGCGCTGGCCTACGGCCTCGACAAGAAGAACAAAGACATGAAGGTCGCAGTATTCGACCTCGGTGGCGGTACCTTCGATATCTCCATCCTGGAACTCGGCGACGGTGTCTTCGAAGTGAAATCCACCAATGGCGACACGCACCTGGGCGGCGACGACTTCGACCACAAGATCATCGACTGGCTGGCCGATGAATTCAAGAGCGAGAACGGCATCGACCTCCGCCAGGATCCGATGGCCCTGCAGCGCCTGAAAGAGGCTGCCGAGAAAGCCAAGATCGAGCTCTCAAGCCAGACCTCCAGCGAGATCAACCTGCCGTACATCACCGCTGTCGGCGGCGTGCCCAAGCACCTCGTCAAGACGCTGACCCGTGCGAAGTTCGAGCAGCTCTGCGACAGCCTGATCCAGGCCACCGTCGAGCCGTGCCGCAAGGCCCTCAAGGACGCCGGCCTGCAGACCTCCGACATCGACGAAGTCCTGCTCGTGGGCGGTTCCACCCGAATCCCTGCCGTTCAGCAGATCGTTGAGAAGTTCTTTGGCAAGACCCCGAGCAAGGGCGTGAACCCCGACGAAGTGGTGGCTGTGGGTGCCTCCATCCAGGGCGGTGTGCTGGCCGGCGACGTGAAAGACGTGCTGCTGCTCGACGTCACCCCGCTTTCCCTCGGTATCGAGACCCTGGGCGGCGTGATGACCAAGCTCATCGACGCGAACACCACCATCCCTACGCGCAAGAGCGAGGTGTTCTCGACGGCTGCCGACAACCAGCCCAGCGTGGAGATCCACGTGCTGCAGGGTGAGCGTTCCATGGCCCGCGACAACAAGACCATCGGCCGCTTCAACCTTGACGGCATCACCCCGGCCCCGCGTGGCGTGCCGCAGATCGAAGTCTCCTTCGACATCGACGCCAACGGTATCCTGAACGTGTCGGCTCGCGACAAGGCCACCGGCAAGGAGCAGAAGATCCGCATCGAAGCTTCCTCCGGCCTGTCCGAAGACGAGATCAAGCGCATGCGCGACGAGGCGAAGGCCAACGAGGCTGCCGACAAGGCCGAGAAGGAGCGCATCGACAAGATCAATGCTGCCGACGCCATGATCTTCCAGACCGAGAAGAACCTCAAGGAGTACGGCGACAAGATCCCGACCGACAAGAAGGGTGCGATCGAGAATGCCCTCGGCATGCTGAAAGAGGCGCACAAGAATCAGAATCTCGCTGATATCGAGCGCGCTACGGAAGCCCTGAACAACGCTTGGCACGCTGCCAGCGAAGACATGGCCCGCGCTGCCCAGCAGCAGGGTCCGCAGGATCCGGGTGCCGGTTTCGGCGGCGGATTCCAGGGCGGCCCGCAGGGTCCTCAGGATGGCGGCTCCTCCGACAACAACGGTCCCGAGGATGTCGACTACGAGGAAGTCAAATAAATAGTTAACTTTGCGGTATGGTTTACCGTGAATTAAGTGAAGAGGAATCCGGCGACCTGGCTCGCCGGATTCTTTTTGAAGATAATCATCTGTTGGTCATTAACAAACGGGTGGGGGAGATCGTGCAGGGCGACAAGACGGGCGACGAGCCGTTGAGCGAGACGCTGAAAGCGTTCATCGCGCAGCGCGACGGCAAGCCCGGGCACGTGTTCATGGGCGTGCCGCACCGGCTCGACCGTCCGGTGAGCGGCCTGGCTGTCTTCGCGAAGACCTCGAAATGCCTGGAGCGGCTCAATGCGATGTTCCGCGACGGCGAGGTCCACAAGTTCTACTGGGCGCTGACCTGCGCCCGGCCGGAGCCTGCTGAAGGCGAACTTCAGCACTGGCTCTATCGCAATGAAAAACAGAACAAAAGCTACGCGTACGACCACGAGCGGAACGGCACGAAACTCGCCCGGCTGCGCTACAAAGTCCTGCGCGACACCGACCGCTACCATCTGGTCGAAGTCGAACTGCTGACCGGCCGTCACCACCAGATCCGCTGCCAGCTCTCGACCATCGGCTGCCCCATCAAGGGCGACCTCAAATATGGCGCCCCGCGCTCCAACCCCGACGGCGGCATCTCCCTCCACGCCCGCCGCATCACCTTCCTCCATCCCGTCAAGAAAGAAGAACTGACGATTGAGGCTCCCGTCGATTGGATTCAACTGCAATAAATTTGTTATCTTTGCAGAATATGGCAGAGAATGACAATATTTATGCGGCGCGGATCGAAAGGATCCGCGCGAAGGGCTACGATGCAGTGATCGTCGCAGCCACCGATCCCCACGGCAGCGAATACGTCGCACCGCGCTGGAAACAAGTCGAATGGCTCAGCGGCTTCACCGGCGAAGCCGGCGACCTGGTCATCACCCAGGACCACGCCGGTCTCTGGACCGACAGCCGCTTCTTCATCCAGGCCGGCCAGCAACTCGCCGGCACAGGCATCGAACTCCATCCCACACGCGTCCCCGACGAAATCAGCATCCCCGACTGGCTCGCATCCCATTTCCAGAAAAAGCCCGTGAAAGTGGCCTTCGACGGCCTCTGCCAGAGCGTCGGCAGCATCCAGGCCCTCGAAAAAGCCCTCCGCGACAGCTACGGCCTCGGCGGCTACGAACTCATCGACGAGCCCGACATGCTCAGCACCCTCTGGACCGACCGCCCCTCCATGCCCCATTCGCCCGTCGAATGGCTCGACGAAAAAGTGGTGGGGGAGACCCGCAAGGAAAAGATCGCCTGGCTTCGCGAAGAGATGAAAAAGAAAGGCTGCGGCGCCATGTTCCTGAGCGCCCTCGACGAGATCGCCTGGCTACTCAATGTCCGCGGCAACGACATCGACTACAACCCCTACGTCATCTCCTTCCTCCTGGTCACGGCCGAAAAAGTCATCTGGTTCGTGCGCAGCGTCTCGGAAGTACCCGAAGTCCCCGACGTAGTCCTGGCTGACTACGGCGTACTCGAAGACGCCCTCGAAGACCGCAAAGATGAATGTGGCCGCCTCTTCATCGACCCGGCCACCCTCAATTCCCATACCTACCAGCTCATCCGCAAGTTTTTCGCAGAGTCCCAGATTTGTTTCGGCGACTCGCCGGTCATCCTGCGCAAAGCGCTGAAAAACAAGAAGGAACAGGAAGGATTCCGCCGCGCCTTCATCGAAGACGGCGTGGCCATGGAAAGCTTCATCTACTGGCTTGAAACCTCCGTTAAGGGCGGCGCCCAGATCACGGAGTGGGACGCAGCGCAGAAGCTCGCATCATTGCGGGCCGGCATCCCGGACTACCGCGGAGAGAGCTTCGCCACGATTTCGGCGTACGGCCCGAACGCCGCGCTGCCGCATTACGCCACGCCCCGGGAGGGCGCGGCGCTCCTCCGGCCGCGCGGCCTCTACCTCGTCGACGCCGGCGCCCATTTCACCTACGGCACGACCGACACCACGCGCATGGTGCCGCTGGGCAAGTGCTCGCGCCAGGAGAAAGAAGATTATACCCTGGTTCTCAAGGGAATGGTGGACCTGTCGCTGGCTACGTTCCCGGAAGGGACGGCTGGCTGCCAGATCGACGCGATCGGCCGCCGCGCGCTCTGGGCTGCGGGCCGCAGTTTCGGCCACGGCACGGGCCACGGCATCGGCTTCTATTCGGGCGTCCACGAGGGGCCCCAGTCCATCCGCCAGAACTTCAATCCGCAACCGCTGCTGCCGGGCATGGTGACTTCCGTCGAGCCGGGCATTTACCGCGAGGGAAAGCACGGCATCCGTCACGAAAACGTGGTGCTCTGCCGCGAGCAGGACAAGACGGAATTCGGGCGTTTCCTGGGCTTCGAGACGCTGACCTGCTGCCACATCGACCTGTCGATCGTCAAGAAGAAACTGCTCAACGAAGTGGAGCGCGACTGGCTGCGCGCCTACAACCGGGTGGTGTACCGGATGTTGAAAAACCGGCTCGCGCCGGAGGTGGCAAGGTGGCTGAAGAAAAAATGTAGATAATTATTGAATTTTATTGGATATGAAGAGAATAAAGATTGCATTCGTTGCGATTCTCGCGTTGCTCTGCGTGGCTCCCGCGGGGGCGCAGCAGACGAGCAAATGGTTGGAATATGCCAGGCCTTCGGGCTCGTTGCAGGGAGGTATCAGCCTGGACCCGGAAAATCTGGACTATCAGTTTTATGTCCGCCGGGCGCGTGTCGCGGTGTTGGGCACCGTGCTGAACGATGCGCGCTTCGGCAAATTGGAGTACGTGCTCCGGGCGAGCCTGGTGCAGTCGCCTTCGCTGCTGGATGGTTTTATCAAGTATACTTTGCGCGACGAGTTCGGCGTCCAGTTCGGGCAGTTCCGTTCGCCGGTCAACATCGAGAACACGGAGCTTTCCTCCACGACCATCGAGCTGATCGACTATTCGATCCTGACGCAGCGTTTCTGCCATATGGGTTCGATGGACCTGGCAGGGATCAGCGCGAGTGGCCGTGACATCGGCATCGATTTCTATGGCAAGCTCTTGAAAATGAGCGACGGACACCATCTCATCCGCTACGACGTGGGCATCTTCAACGGGGCCGGGATCAACCGCCGCGACGACGACCAGCGGAAGGAATACATGGCGCGCCTGATGGTCTTCCCGATCAAGGAACTGAGCATTGTGGGCTATTACACGCGGGCGATGGGGGCGCATCCGGACGTGGCGCCGGAGTACAATGTGTACGACTGGTACGTGTATGACCGCTATGGCGGCGGCGTGTATTACAAGAGCAAATACGGCTGGTTCCGTGGGGAATACATGGAGGGGCACACGCACGGCTATCTGGCGCGGGGCGCGTATGCGACCCTGGGCTACTTTATCCTGCCGCAGCTCGATGCCAGCGCCCGCTACGACTACTTCGTGACGGACACAAGCCGTCCGTCGATGACGACGCAGCATCTCATCACGGCCGGCGTCCGCTGGAAGCCGATCTCCTTCTTCTTTGCCCAGCTGAACTACTCCTACAATATGGCCCCGGGCGGCGTCAAGCCCAGCCATCTCATCAACCTCCAGACGACGCTGCTCTTCTAGCTTTGCGCCTGCTTTTGGCTGTTCGCCGTGGCGGATAACTAGCTGATAGTCAGCGATATACCTAAAATCGGTTGCGCATTTTTACGCAACCGATTTTCGTTAAAACGGTGATAATCAGCGGGATAGCTGCCACGCTCTAGCGGGCGGCGATGCACTCGACTTCGACGAGGGCGTTCTTAGGAAGCGTTTTGACGGCGACGGCGGAGCGGGCGGGGAAGGGCTCGGCGAAAAATTCGGCGTAAACCTCGTTCATGGCGGCGAAGTCGCCCATGTCCGCGAGAAATACCGTGGTTTTCACGACATTGGCCAGGCTCAGGCCGGCGGCCTCGAGGATGGCGCGTGCGTTGGTCAGCGACTGGCGCGTCTGTTCTTTGACGCCCCCTTCTGGAAATGCGCCCGTGGCGGGATCGATGGGGAGCTGTCCGGAGACGAAAACGAGGCCGTGTCCGCTGTCGATGGCCTGGCTGTAAGGCCCGATGGCGGCGGGGGCGTTGGGTGTGTCGATGCGTTGTTTCATGGTTGTATCTTTCTGATTTTGAATATGATTCGAGCAGGATGCCGCGACAAGAAGGCTGGCGGCGAGGACGCAGAGGACAAAAAGATGCGATAGTGTGCGGTGCATAGTTTATATCTTGAGTTTCAGGTGTAGTTTCTCGAAGAGGCCGGTCAGGGCGACGATGATGAAGGCGAAGACGAGGGCCTTAATCAGGCCTGGAAGGCCGAAGGTGAGGGCCGCCGGCCAATGTAAGCCCAGAAGTTGCTGAACATCGTACCAGATCGACGGCATCATGTAGCAAGTCAGCGTCGCGGTTCCCGCCGGCGCGATGAGATTCCGGATCGCGCTTCGCTTGTCCGGAATGACGGATTGTATGGCGCTTTTGTTCAACGTCATTTCTTTCGTCATGCCCGACTCGATTTCCTTCGTCATGCCCGGCTTGATTTCCTTCGTCATGTCCGACTTGACTTCTTTCGTCATGCCGGACTTGACTTCATTCGTCATGCCGGGCTTGACTTCTTTCGTCATGCCGGACTTGACTTCTTTCGTCATGCCGGACTTGACTTCTTTCGTCATGCCGGACTTGACTTCTTTCGTCATGCCGGACTTGATCCGGCATCTGAGATCGACGAACCAATAAAGCATGCCGAAGCATACGACGGAGATAGCGACGCAAAAGAAGAGCCAGGTCGGCGTGGCCTGGATCTTCGAGATGATCCAGAAACGGTGGCTGACAAGACCGAGGATGAACATCGCCAGGGCGAAGCCCGCATAGCAGGAAAGCAGGTTCCGGGGCCTGTCGCCGAAACGGATGAGCAACATGGAGGTCATCATGCCGGCGGCGCAGATCGCCGGATGCGTCCAGCCGCCCGGCCAGAAACCCAGGATGACGGCGCGGCTCGACCAGTCGGCCGGAATGGCGGGCGATGCGTTCAGGAGGCAGAGCAACAAGGTCAAGAAACTGAAAACCATGACCTTGCGAAAATCGCCCCGCAAGCACAGATAGCCCACGGCGCAAGGAAAATACGCCCAGGCAATCAGTCCGAGGATGCCCCACCAGCCGTGCCGGAACGGCATGCCGTGCAAGTCCTTATAGACGACCAGCCCGATCAGCAGGATGATGCCCGCGATGCGCATGACAACCCTCCACCTCCCGCTTTTGGGGTAGGCGTTCCAGATCAGGAAGTAGCCGGCGATGGCCAGGAGGGAGAAGACCGGATGGGAAAGGCCGCCTTCGACGCCGCGCATGTTCATCGAAAAGATGCCCATGACCAGCAGCGCCAGTGAGCGCAGGACGATGTGGCCGAGGACCTGCAACTGCGAAGCGCCGCGATTGAAACGGGCGCCGACCGCGAAGGGAATGGACATCCCGACACAGAAAAGGAAGGCCGGGAACACCAGATCCGAAAAGCCGAGCATATCTTCGTCGAAATCAGCATGATGCAGCCAGTGCGGCAATCCGCCCATGCCGGCATAATCGTTGACAAAGATCATAATGATCATCGTCAGCGCCCTGAAAATATCGATCGAAGCGATGCGTTTCATCGGGGAGGAAAGGTCTGTCCTACAAAGATACATAAAATCTGCCGATTTCGGCCCTTTTGTCACGACGACGCGCTGGAGGGGCTGACGGTGTCGTCGTGGCAGCGAAATGGGCTGAAAGGCCGAAAACACTTCCGAGACTGCACTCTGGGATGGCCCACGGTGCAGTCGCGGCAAAAGTAGCGGCAAGGTCCAGGGCAGCGCCCCGTCAAAAGCGCCATCAGGCGCTAGCGGAGACCGAGCGGGCAGGCGTGTGTAATAGCCGGTCGTAGCGGCGGGGTTCGGGGCAGCGCCCCGTCAATAACTCCGGTTGCTGTGGTAGCCGGCGGGGAAGGGGCCGGCGGCGACGGGGAGGGAGCCTTGGGCGCTGGCCGGCTCGGTCAGGGCCCGGGCGGCGGCGATGTTGTTGAAGCGGGTGTCGGCGTAGGCGATGATGAACGTTTTGAAACGTTGGATGAGGTAAGATGCCGGGTCAAGCCCGGCATGACGGGAATGGTCAAGCCCGGCATGACGGGAATGGTCAAGTCCGGCATGACGGGAATGGTCGGGGCCCGGAATGACGAAGCGGTTCAGGTCGTAGGGATTGCCGAAGTAGACGCAATGGAGGCGGTGACGGTGGAGGAGGCCGCGGCGATGGCCGTCCGGAGTACGTCGGGCGTTCCAGGCGGCGATGCGCTCCAGCTGCGACGGATCGATCGTGGCGAAGCGCTGGGGACCGCCGCTGCGGGGGCGGGGGAGCCCGGAGTGAATGCCGACGATGACATCGCGGTAGCCGCGAAGGAGCGCGCCGACACTGTCGATCTGCGCCGGCGTGGCGTCGCCCGGCAGGTCGAAGCGCGTGACACGGCCGTGACGCAGCATCTCAGCCTCGAATTCCGCACTCTCCGGCGTCGCGGCATTGAAGGCCACGTACGCGACACGCGGCCGTAAGGTGAACGCCAGATGACGATGCAGCCGCAGGGGACGGCGGAGCCGGCCCTGGACGACCGTCATCGAACGATCGCAGAGTTCCTGAATGACGGCCTCGCTTTCCGGCCGCCGGGCGCGCGCCGCAATCCCTGTCGTGTCCACGAAAGGACTGTAGCCCGGCGCCAGCATCCCGGCCCGGGCCTTCAGCGCCAGCACCCGGCGCACCCGCGCATCGAGGTCGCGCTCGTCAAGCGCGCCCCGGCGGAACGCCGCGTCCAGCGCATCGATCGTATGCCGGGTGTCGCGCGGCATGAGCAGGATGTCCGCCCCGGCCTCGTAGGCCAGCAGGGCGGCATCGTCACCCGCCGCGGCCACACCGTCCATCCCAAGCGCATCCGTAATGATCACACCCTGAAAACCCAGCTCGTTGCGCAACAGCCCTGTGACAATCGGCTTCGACAGCGACGCCGGCGTCCCCGTGCTGTCCAGCGCAGGAATGCTCAGATGACCGACCATGACCATGGCCACCCCTTCGGCAATCAGCCTCCGGAACGGCACCAGCTCGAGCGAATCGAGTCGGGCCCGGTCGAAGAGCAACACCGGCAGGCCCTTGTGGGAGTCCACGTCCGTGTCGCCATGACCCGGGAAATGCTTGGCCGAGCCGAAAACCCCGGCGGCCTGCATGCCCCGCATGTAGGCCGCGCCCATCTCGGCGACCTTCCAGGGATTCTCGCCGAACGAACGGGTGTTGATCACCGGATTCCGGGGATTGTTGTTGACATCGACCACCGGTGCATAGTTGGCGAAGATCTTGATGTCGTGCAGTTCGGAGCCGATGACGCGGCCGGCCGCCTCGACCAGAGAGGGATCGCTCAGCGCACCCAGTTGCATCGCGCGCGGGAAGGCCGCGTATTCATAGAAACGCATCGCCGCACCCCATTCGCCGTCGATCGAGACCAGCATCGGAATCTGCGCCAGCGCCTGCAGCTCGTTGATCATCTGCATATTGTCGGCCAGGACGTCGTCCATCACGATGAGCCCGCCCAGGCCTTCGCGGATCCAGCCCTCCTGGCGGGCGCGCAACGCCGGGTCCTCGCGCGACTCGACGGCCTCGAAAATGAGCTGCGCGATCTTCTCCCGCCGGGACAGCGTGCCCAGCAGGGAATCGAGGTCTTGTGCAAAAAGGCCGCCGCAGCAGACTGTGGCGGCCATCAGGGTCAGGAAAAGCCTTTTCACGAATTATTTGGCTTTGCCGTCGGAACCGAGCACGTTGATGATCTTGTGCTTGTAGAGTTTCTCCATCTCGTCGCGGGCCGGACCCAGGTATTTGCGCGGGTCGAACTCGCCCGGCTTGTTGGCGAAGACCTGGCGGACGGCGGCGGTCATGGCCAGACGGGAGTCACTGTCGATGTTGATCTTGCAGACAGCGCTCTTGGCGGCCTTGCGGAGCTGCTCCTCGGGGATGCCCACTGCATCGGGAAGCTTGCCGCCGTTGGCGTTGATGATGTCGACATATTCCTGCGGAACGCTGGAGGAGCCGTGGAGCACGATGGGGAAGCCAGGAAGCTTCTTCTCGATCTGTTTCAGCACGTCGAAGGCCAGCGGCGGCGGAACGAGCTTGCC
>JAEEGK010002489.1_pt1 | contig 46153 bp, 42 predicted proteins | sample 8958771 | NCBI WGS metagenome assembly JAEEGK01 (sample SAMN16246547, study PRJNA631951) | gut metagenome | biome: gut microbiome; feature: rumen; material: SC-attached | host: Bos | place: Iran: Karaj | collected 2018-10 | reverse complement strand
CTCCCGAAGACGTATCATACGAACCCATTCACAGACCTGCTCCCGATTTCGTAGAGCAGTCAACCGAAGCAGAACTTCTTGAAACCGGTATTAAAGTCGTAGATCTCCTTTGCCCTTATCAGAAGGGAGGTAAAATCGGTCTTTTCGGCGGTGCCGGTGTTGGTAAGACGGTTCTTATTCAGGAGCTTATTCGTAACATCGCTACAGAGCACGGCGGATATTCCGTATTTACCGGTGTAGGTGAAAGAACAAGAGAAGGTAACGACCTATATCATGAAATGCAGGAATCGGGCGTTATTGATAAAACCACCATGGTGTTCGGTCAGATGAACGAGCCCCCCGGAGCAAGAATGAGAGTAGGTCTTACAGGACTTACAATGGCTGAGTACTTCCGTGACAAAGGCGGAAAGGACGTGCTTCTTTTCATCGATAACATTTTCCGTTTTACACAGGCAGGTTCCGAAGTGTCCGCACTTCTTGGACGTATGCCTTCAGCCGTTGGTTATCAGCCCACACTTCAGACAGAAATGGGTGCACTTCAGGAGAGAATCACTTCTACAAAGAACGGTTCAATCACATCGGTTCAGGCTGTATACGTTCCTGCCGATGACTTAACCGACCCTGCTCCCGCTACAACATTCGCTCACCTCGATGCAACGACCGTTCTTTCGAGAGCAATCGTTGAGCTTGGTATTTATCCCGCTGTAGATCCTCTTGAATCAACATCAAGAATTCTGGATCCCAGAATCGTAGGTCTTGAGCATTATCAGGTAGCCAGAGGCGTACAGGAAATCCTTCAGAGATACAAAGAACTTCAGGATATCATCGCCATCTTAGGTATGGATGAACTTTCCGAAGATGACAAGCTCTTGGTATCCCGTGCAAGAAAGGTACAGAGATTCCTTTCACAGCCTTTCTTCGTAGCAGGTCAGTTCACAGGTCTCGAAGGTAAATACGTTCCCATTTCAGAGACCATCAGAGGATTTAAGGAAATTCTCGAAGGCAAGCATGACGACATTCCCGAAGGTTACTTCTTAAATGCCGGAAGCATCGACGATGTTCTTGCCAAAAAGAATCAGAAATAAACGGAGTTTTTTATAGATGGAAGATTCAAATCTTTTCGATGTTAAAATAATAACCCCGGAGAGACTGTTTTATGAGGGAAAAGCATCAATGCTTGAATTCAATACAACTGAAGGAGAAATCGGTGTATTGAAAAATCACATTCCGATGACTGTCATCATAGAACCGGGCATACTTACAATTACGGAAGAGGATCAGCCGAAGAATGCGGCTTTACATGCAGGCTTTGCGGTTATCAATCCCGATTCGGTTATTATCCTGGCGGAAATAATCGAGTGGCCTTCCGAAATTGATGAAAACCGTGCGCAGGAAGCTTTTAAGAGAGCGCAGGAAAGAATTGCTGCCAAGGATCCCGACACGGATCTTGACAGAGCAGCGGTTGCGCTTAAAAAAGCCATATGCAGATTGAACAGTATTAAGTAATTATTTGGGTCTGTGACGAAAGTTGCAGACCTTTCGCATATACGGGAATTAATGAAAAAAAGAAAAGAAAGAGCCAACGAATTTAATAGTATTAAACACGTTGATCTCCAGGAGAACGGCAGCAGGAATTCGCCCATAAAACAGTTCCTTTTAACCAAAGCCTGGAAATATGTGGTTATAGCTGCGTGGTTTGTAGCTTCGCTGTTCTTTTTCGGATATCTTTTAAACCGCGGAAATACGGACCTTACCAAAGAAATGGCTCCGGCTTCGCTTCCCGTTATCTGTGTGAGAGAAAACGACCACGATTTTAACAGAATGTTCGGCTATACCGCCGAGATGGATTATTCGGTTATCCGTGACGGAATCACACCTTTACAGAACGGCAGAAAACTTAATGTCCGCATATATAAAATGGGGGAGAAGATAAACAATATCTCCTATGAACTAAGAAGTATCGACAAGGAGAGATTTGTCGAGGAAGGCGATGTGACAACATACATGCAGACCTCGGAATACATGGATATTTCTTTTACGTTCAAAGATATTATTGCCGAGAAAACGGATTATTCCTTAAAGATAATTCTTACTCTCGACAACGACAGAAAAGCATATTACTACGCGAGAATATTCGAGGACGATACTTTAAACTTCTCCGAGAAACTCGATTACGTTTACTATTTCAACAACTGCACGTTTGATAAGGAAACAGCGCAGGAAGAAATCGGCAAATACATGGAGAGCAATTCATCGGGCGACAATACGAATTTCGCACATGTGGATATCCACAGTTCGATGGACCAGGTCACCTGGGGAAGCCTCGATGTTAAAAGAGTCGATGAGCCTGTCTGCACCGTGGGCGAGATTGATTCAAAGAACGCATTGATGAAACTCGAATATACGGTTTCCGCTTTAACCGGCGAAGAGGAAAGACTTTATTCCGTAACCGAGTATTACAGGTTCATAAAAGGGTCTGACAGAATGTATCTTTTATCCTTTGACAGATACATGAATACGATTCTTTTCGCCGACAAGGGCGTTGTATATAACGATACACTGATGCTTGGAATCATGCCTGACGAATTTGAACATGCGGAGAGTGAGGACGGCAATACATATGCATTTGTAAACAACAAATCACTCTTTGTCGTAAACTCCGCGCAGAATACTTTCGGTACGGCTTATTCCTTTTATGATAAAGACAATCACGACGCAAGATGCATTAATCCCGAGCATGATATAAAGATACTTCGAATTGATGAGTCCGGAAACGTTTTCTTCTATGTGTACGGATATTTTAACCGCGGAGACTATGAAGGAAAATGCGGTATTCATCTGTTCGAATATAATTCAAAGACCAATGTCGTAGTTGAAAAGATTTTCATAGAATGCGACAAGCCTTATGAAATACTTAAAAACGAAATAGGAAAACTCGCATACGCAAACAACAAAAACGAGTTTTATTTCTTTTATGATCAGAAAATCCACAAGGTAAATATCGAAGAACAGTCTGAGGAAATAGTCGTAGAAAATCTTAAAAACGAATATCTTTATGTGGCACCTTCCTACAAAAACTGTGCGTGGATTTCAAAGGAAGATGCAATAGGTATTAACCAGATAACTTTCCTTGATATGGAGCGTTCGCAGATTTATACCATCGATGCAAAGGCCGGAGAGCATATTAAGCCGATGGGATTTATGGGCGAAGACTTAATCTACGGCGATGCGAGAAATGCAGACATTTCCGAGAATGTTTACAGGGAAAAGATTGTTCCGATGTATAAGTTAAATATCATTAACAGATACAAGGAAATCCTGAAGACCTACACATATCAGAATATTTATGTTTTAAGCTGCAAGATTAACGACAATCTTATCACTCTTACCAGAAACGAAAAGAACGAGGACGGAGAGTTTGTAAGTGCACCTCCCGACAGTATCGTTAATACGTTGATGGAAAAGACTTATAAAAACAATTCCGAAGTTGTTATTACGGAAAACCTTAAAAAGATTGTCCAGGTTACTCTTAAAAAAGAGATGGACCCCAAGAAGATTAAGTTCAAAACTCCCAAGACGGAAATGTATGAGGGCAGAAGAGAACTGATTCTGACAGGTGAATCCGACAATATTTATTATGTTATGAATTCCGATGAGTGCGCAGGAATTTTCACAGATATCAGTGAGGCTGTAAAGACTGCAAATGACGGGTTTGGATGCGTTATTGACTGCAACGGTCATTACATCTGGAAAAAGGAATCTTACAGCAAAACCAATCAGATTATGGTAATAGACGGTATGACTCCCGCGGATGAGGAATCTTCTTCCATGGAAGCCTGCCTTGAAAAGATTCTCGACTATGAAGGCTTCTCGCTCGATGTCAAAAGTGATTTAAGAAGCATGTCATACGAAGAGATAATAGAGAAAAGTGTTCCAAATGCAAAAGGTGTTGAACTGGTTAATGTCAGTCCTGAATTAATCAAGTATTATCTGAATAAGGATATTCCTGTTATCGCGGAGGCAGACAACAACACCATTCTGATTATCGGCTACAGCGATTCTGTTTATGTCTGGGTTAATCCCGGAAGCGGAAACCTTATGAAAGTCGGAAGAGACGAAGCGGAAACCTTTTATGATAATAACGGCAACGTATTTGTTACGTATGTCAAATGGGACTCGTAAAAAAATTAATTAATATAAACGGAGAAAAAGAAAATGATCAGACAGGATTACAAAGAAATGCTTAATGCAAAATCGGTAATCAGGGAAATGTTTACCTATGCTACCGAAAAAGGAAAAGAGATAGGATACGAGAATGTATTTGATTACAGCCTCGGCAATCCTTCCGTTCCCACTCCCAAGGAATTTACCGATACCATGATTAAACTTTTACAGGAATCAGACCCCGTAAAACTTCACGGTTACAGCCCTTCACCCGGAATCCCTTCGGTAAGAGCCGCAATCGCAGAATCTTTGAATAAGAGATTCGGTATGAACTATACAGCTAACCATATCTTTATGGCTACAGGTGCTGCAGGTGCAGTTGCCCATGCCGTAAGATGTGTGACAAATACAAATGACAAGGTACTTACATTTGCTCCTTTCTTCCCTGAGTACATGCATTACATCAATGATACCGGAGCAGTACTTAAGGTAGTTCCGCCCAACCTTGAAAACTTCCAGATTAACTTTGAAGCTTTCGAAGAAATGTTAACCTGCGATGTTCAGGCTGTTTTGATTAACACACCCAACAACCCTTCGGGCGCAGCATGCTCATCGGAGACTTTAAAGACACTCGCAGACATTCTTTATAAGAAGCAGGAAGAGTACGGACATGATATCTTCATCATTTCCGACGAACCTTACAGAGAGATAGTATTCGACGGCGCTGATGCACCTTATGTATCAAAATTCTATGACAATACATTAAGCTGCTACTCATATTCCAAATCACTTTCACTTCCCGGTGAACGTATCGGATATGTGGCTGTAAATCCCAAGTGTACGGATGCTGAATACATTGTCGGAATGTGCACACAGATTTCCAGAGGCACAGGTCATAACTGTCCTCCTTCAATCATCCAGCTCGCTGTGGCTGAGTGCCTAGACTTAACAAGTGACTTAAAGGTTTATGAAACAAATATGAACCTTATTTATAATGAACTCGTTCGTCTCGGTTTCGAAGTTGTAAAGCCTTCGGGAACTTTCTACATCTTCCCCAAAGCGCTTGAAGAAGATGCAAAAGTGTTCTGTGAAAAGGCGAAGAAGTACAATTTGATTCTGGTTCCTTCGGATTCGTTCGGCTGTCCCGGATATTTCAGAATGTCCTACTGTATTGAAACAGAGAAGGTTGAAAGATCACTCGTTGCTCTTCGCGAATTCGTAAAAGCAGAGTACGGAAGAGAGTAAAAATATCCAATTTGTGCGAATTTAACAAAAAATAGCAGATATTTTCTCTAAAAATATCCAAATAACAGAAATTACAATCGAACATTTGACAAAAAAAATACAATATATTAAACTTCGTTTATATAAAGCAATTTTTATGTAAATTTGTTAAAAATTTGGTTAAATTTGTACACCTCTTGAGGTGTGGAAGGAGAATTTATTATGGCAGAGATCAAAAAGACAACAGTTACTGTTAAGCCTATCGCTAAGGCAGCAGCTGCAAAGGCTGAAGAAAAGAAAGCTGAAGCAGCTCCCGTTGTAGCAGCTAAGGTTGAAGAGAAGAAGGAAGCAGCTCCTGCAAAGAAGGCAGCTCCCGCAAAGAAAGCAGCTCCTGCAAAGAAGGCAGCTCCCGCTAAGAAGGCAGCTCCTGCAAAGAAGGCAGCTCCCGCTAAGAAGGCAGAACCTGCAAAGAAGGCAGAGCCCGCAAAGAAGGCAGAGCCCGCTAAGAAGGAAGCAGCTCCTGCAAAGAAAGCAGCTCCCGCTAAGAAGGCAGCTCCCGCTAAGAAGGCAGCTCCCGCTAAGAAGGCAGCTCCTGCAAAGAAAGCAGCTCCCGCTAAGAAGGCAGCTCCTGCAAAGAAGGCAGCTCCCGCAAAGAAAGCAGCTCCTGCAAAGAAGGCAGCTCCCGCTAAGAAGGCAGCTCCTAAGGCAGCAGCTTCTAAGATTGCAGTTTATGTACAGTTTGGCGAGAAGTCATACAGCTATGAAGATCTTGTAAAGATCGCTAAGGACGTATGGGTATATGACCTTGGAAAGAAAGCAGCTGATTTCAAGAGCGCTGACATCTATGTAAAGCCTGAAGAGAGCACAGCTTACTATGTAATCAACGGTAATGTTGAAGGAAAGTTTGGCATCTAATCATAATTAAAGTTATAAAGAAAAAGGATTCGGTTCGCCGGATCCTTTTTTTTTATGTTTTTTATGAGGTTTTTTAAAATTGTGTTGACATTGGAAGACGGAGGTTGTATAGTATGAAATGTAGATATTAGCACTCAATCCAAACGAGTGCTAACGGCGAAGAAAAAAAGGTAAATGTATGGAATTAGATGAAAGAAAAACCAAAATACTTCAGGCCATAATCAAGAATTATCTTGAGACAGGAGAGCCCGTAGGTTCAAGAACAATTTCAAAGTATACGGACCTTAATCTTTCGAGCGCAACCATCCGTAATGAGATGGCAGACCTCGAGGAACTCGGATTTATTATCCAGCCGCATACATCCGCAGGACGAATTCCTTCGGACAAAGGTTATCGTTTCTATGTAGATGCGATGATGCTTGAACACGAAAAAGAAGTTGAGCAGTTAAAGGATGTGCTTCTTGAAAAGGAAGAGAAACTTGATCACATGCTCAAACAGGCCGCAAAGCTGATGGCTGTAAACACCAATTACGCCACAATGGTAACGGCTCCGAGAAGTTCAAGAAATGTGCTTAAATTCCTTCAGCTTTCCAGAATGGATGCCTCACATATTCTTGCCGTTATCGTTATAGAAGGAAACGTCATTAAGAATACGGTAATCGAAGTTGCCGAATCGCTTAACGACGAGACAATGCTTAAATTAAACATTCTTCTTAATACACATTTAAACGGCCTTTCGGTTGAAGAAATAAATTTAGGACTCATCACTGCACTTAAACAGCAGGCAGGAATGTACGGCCCTATTATCGAGGAAGTAATCGATGCGGTTGCAGAAACGATTAAGGAAGATGAAGATCTTGAGATTTACACATCCGGCGCAAACAACATATTTAAATATCCGGAACTTTCAGACAACCAGAAAGCCAGCGATCTTATAAATGCCTTTGAAGAGAAACAGCTCTTAACACAGCTTATCGACGATACAAACACAGAAGGCAAGAACGAGATTAAAGTTTACATCGGCGAAGAGTCACCGATTCAGACCATGAAGGACTGCAGTATCGTAACGGCAAATTACGAATTCGGCGACGGCATGAGAGGTATGATTGGTATCATCGGTCCTAAGCGTATGGATTACGACAAGGTAGTCGGAACGATAAAGACCATAAAATCACAGCTCGACATGATGTATAAAAAAGACGAAGACTAGAAAATAAATTCGGAGGAAAAGAAAGTGGCCAGCAAGAAAAAGAACGGCAAATCCAAAGCGGATTCAAAAAAGGTTAACGAAGAAATTCTTAACGAACCCGTAAAAGAAGAAGCCGAAGAAAAGACAGAAGAAGTGAAAGAGGAAACGGCAGCTGAGGAAACCAAAACCGAAGCGGGCGAAACCGAAGAAACTTCACCTGCAGAGGAAAAGAAAACAAAAGAACAGGAAAAAATAGAGGAACTTGAAGACAGAGTAAAACGTCAGCTCGCAGAGTTTGAAAACTTCAGAAAAAGAACAGACAAAGAAAAAGAGCAGATGTTTGAAACCGGTGCAAAGAGTGTACTCGAAAAGATACTTCCGGTGGTTGATAATTTTGAAAGAGGTCTTTCAAACATCAAACCCGAAGAAGAAAGCGATCCCCATGTGGAAGGTATGAGAATGATTTACAAGCAGCTGATAGGTGAACTTGAAAAGCTTGAAGTAAAGCCCATCGAAGCGGTAGGATGCGAATTCAATCCGGATTTCCACAATGCGATAATGCAGGTTGCAAGCGACGAGTATGAATCAGGATTTGTGGCACAGGAACTTCAAAAAGGCTACATGTACAGAGATTCGGTTTTAAGACACAGTATGGTAGCGGTTGTACCCTAGGACGGAAGTTACGAAGAACACTTCGATTAAATAATTAGAAAATTAAGGATTTTTTTAGGAGGATAAAACAATGAGCAAAATAATTGGTATTGACTTAGGAACTACAAACAGCTGCGTGGCAGTTATGGAAGGCGGTCAGCCTACAGTTATAGCAAATACAGAAGGAGCAAGAACTACACCTTCGGTTGTAGCATTTACAAAGACAGGTGAAAGACTTGTAGGTGAGGCAGCAAAGCGTCAGGCAGTTACAAACGCAGAAAAGACTATCTCTTCAATCAAGAGAGATATGGGTACAGACAGAGGCAGAACAATCGACGGTAAGAAATATTCACCTCAGCAGATTTCAGCTATGATTCTTCAGAAGTTAAAAGCAGATGCTGAAGCATATCTTGGCGAAAAGGTTACAGAGGCAGTTATTACCGTTCCCGCATACTTCAACGATGCACAGCGTCAGGCTACAAAGGATGCAGGTAAGATTGCAGGTCTCGATGTAAAGAGAATTATCAACGAGCCTACAGCAGCAGCTCTTGCATACGGACTTGATAACGAAAAAGAGCAGACCATCATGGTTTACGACTTAGGTGGCGGTACATTCGATGTTTCAATCATCGAAATCGGCGACGGTATCATCGAAGTTAGAGCAACCGCCGGTGATAACAGACTCGGTGGTGATGACTTTGACCAGAAGATTACAGATTATATCATTGATGAGTTCAAGAAACAGCAGGGTATCGATCTTTCAAACGATACAATGGCACTTCAGCGTATCAAGGAAGCAAGTGAGAAGGCTAAAAAGGAACTTTCTGCAGCAACCACTACAGATATCAACCTTCCTTACTTAACAGCTACAGCAGACGGACCCAAGCATTTCGAAATGACTCTTACAAGAGCTAAATTCGATGAACTTACACATGAACTCGTTGAGCGTACAGCAGGTCCTGTTAAGAGAGCACTTGACGATGCAGGTATTAAGGCCAGCGAACTCGGTAAAGTACTTCTTGTAGGTGGTTCAACACGTATTCCTGCAGTTCAGGATAAGGTTAAACAGCTTACAGGACATGAACCTTCCAAATCACTTAACCCCGATGAATGCGTAGCACTCGGTGCTTCAATTCAGGGTGGTAAACTTGCAGGCGATGCAGGTGCCGGTGAAATCCTTCTTCTGGATGTTACTCCTCTTTCACTTGCTATCGAAACAATGGGCGGTATCGCTACAAAACTTATCGAAAGAAATACAACAATTCCTGTTAAGAAGAGCCAGGTATTCTCAACAGCAGCAGATAACCAGACAGCAGTTGACATCAACGTTGTACAGGGTGAAAGACAGTTTGCAAGAGATAACAAGTCTCTCGGCCAGTTCAGACTTGACGGAATTCCTCCCGCAAGAAGAGGCGTTCCTCAGATCGAAGTTACATTCGATATCGATGCTAACGGTATAGTAAACGTATCCGCTAAGGATCTTGGAACAGGCAAGGAACAGCACATCACAATTACAGCAGGCTCCAATATGTCTGATGACGATATCGAGAAGGCTGTAAAGGAAGCAGCTGAGTACGAAGCTCAGGATAAGAAGAGAAAAGAAGCTATCGACGCTCGTAACGATGCAGACTCTATGGTATTCCAGACAGAGAAGGCATTAAACGAAGTAGGCGATAAGATTTCCGAATCAGAGAAGACAGATCTTCAGGCTGAAATCGAAAATGTTAAGGCAATCCTTGAGAGAACCAAAGACAAAGAGATGAGCGAAGACGAAGTAGGCGAACTTAAGGCAGCTCAGGAAAAGATGATGGAAAAAGCTCAGGGCTTATTCACCAAGATGTATGAGCAGATGCAGGGTGCTGCCGGAGCACAGGGCGCAGGTCCCGACATGAGCCAGTTCACACAGGGCGCTTCAAACGACGGTCCTACAGACGGTTCCGAAGCAGGCGATTTCGGTGATTTCAGAGAAGTATAATTCTCATAAAAGACATAAGCAATAAAAGTGTGTCGGGGTTTAATGCCCCGACACATATTTACGAAAAAAGGTAAACAGTTATGGCAGATGCAAAAAGAGACTACTACGAGGTCCTCGGAGTAGATAAAAATGCAGACGAAGCAGAGATTAAAAAAGCATACAGAACTCTGGCTAAGAAATACCATCCGGATATGAATCCCGACGATCCGAATGCCGAAGCGAAATTTAAGGAAGCATCGGAAGCGTATGCTGTTCTTAGTGATGCAGACAAGAGACGTCAGTACGATCAGTTTGGTCATGCTGCATTTGACGGTGCTGCAGGCGGCGGAGCAGGCGGATTTGATTTTAACAGCGCTGATTTCAGTGATATTTTCAGCGATTTATTCGGTTTCGGCGATTTCTTCGGCGGCGGCAGAAGAGCCACAAGAAACGGTCCCAAGCGCGGTCAGGATATAATTCAGAGAGTAAGAATATCTTTTGAAGAAGCTATCTTCGGCTGTGAAAAAGAAATAGAAGTAAACGTAAAAGAAGAATGTAAGACCTGTGGCGGCAGCGGCGCAAAACCCGGAACCAGCCCCGAGACCTGTCCTACCTGTAAGGGTAAAGGCCAGGTGGTTGTTACCAGCAATTCACTCTTCGGTCAGATTCAGACTGTTCAGACATGTCGTGAATGTGGCGGTAAAGGAAAGATTATCAGAGATAAATGTGTGGAATGCCGCGGTACGGGTTATACAACCATAAAGAAAAAATATGCGGTTAAATTCCCCGCAGGTATCGACGACGGACAGCTTGCATGCAGAATACCCGGTCGTGGTGAGCCCGGTTCAAACGGCGGACCGAGAGGAGATATCCTTGTAGGCGCAGTAGTAGGTTCACATTCCACATTTAAAAGAGAAGGTATGAATATCTATTCAACGGTTTCACTTCCTTTCTCTGTAGCTACACTCGGCGGTGAAATCTTTATTGATACCGTTGACGGCAAAGTGGTATATGACATAAAGGCAGGTACTCCTACCGATACTACTCTTAGACTACGTGGTAAAGGTGTTCCAAATGTAAAGAATAAAGACAGCAGGGGAGACCACTATGTCAAACTTGTAGTCAAAGTTCCGGATCATTTGTCTGCAGAAGCTAAGGAAGCGTTGAGAGCATTCGATGCAGCGAGCGGAGATTATCTTAATGCCACAAAGAATGCCGCTAAGGACGGAATTCCCAAAGAAAAGAAGAAAAAAGGAATATTTAAATAAAAAAAGGTGCCATGTCAGGCACCTTTTTTAGTCTTATAAATCTTTTAATCTTCAAGGAACATCTGCATCATTTTTTCGCCAAAATTGGAAGGGGCACTGTTGATTTCATAAAGTGATTCTTCCAAAACATTCAGTTTTTGCTGCTTCTTGGCCTGTGCGTCTTTCCTGCTGTTTATTTCTTCGTTTAAACCGTAATTTCCTCCGGTAATCAGATACTTGTTGCGAAGTTTTTTGTTTTCTTGGGTGTATTCGCTTCTTAAAACTTTCATCTTTTCCGAAGACATGTCGAGTTCCACGAGATTTGAAAGATGATGTTCTTCACAGAACTTTCTGTACTCGGAAATACTTCTTGAAGACATACTGTCGAGGATTGTTTTATAAATAGTATCCAGTTCGGAAACCTTCTTGGAGATTTCCTGCATAATCTTTGCCCCGCCGATTTTCGAAAGAACGGCATTGTCATAATCCTTTTTCAGATCCTCAAGTTCTTTGATGATATCTTTTCTCTTGGCGTAGGTTTTACTGTTTGCAACGGTATTTCTGAAGTCATCCGCAGCGTTATCCATCTGTGCGTTAAATTCTTTTTGGAAATCGATATTTCCAAGGCATATGTCTTTTATTTTTTCAATCTCTGCCTTTAACTCTCCACTTGCGAATGTGAGTGCTTTGTCGTAGTCTTCGTCTTTGGTTAAATCGACTTTGGCATAAATAATGTTTTCTTCATTGTGACGTGCATTTGCAAGTGTGCGAATCCAGTATGCCTCTGCATTTGTAGGATCGATTTCAAGCAGATCGCTTATATCGGAATAAACTGCTGCAAAGTTTTTCTGAATTAAATGTTTTTTTGCTTTTGCAAGAATACCTGCAGGAGAATCCAGGTCAATATTGAAATCGGAAGCATTAACCGCTCCGACTTTGCCGTTCTTGCCTGCTTTTAAGATATTTGCAAGGTAGTTGATTATATTTTTGGCAAGTATTTCCATTGCCTGAGGATGTGCAAGAAGCTGTGCCTGTTTTAAACTGAATGCACGGGGAAGTTCGTTGGGATCGTCGCATGCAAAGAATATCTGCTTGCTTGTATCCTTTTCCATCAGTTTAAGGAAACGGCTCCACTCGTTCTTTACCCAGGTAGCGGTAAAATATTCGGATTTGCTTCCGATAACAGCCATAACCTTTGAACTCTTTAATGCAGCGAAAATATAGGGCTCATAATCAACGCTTAATTTATTCTTAAGAGTTTCTCTTGCAAAGAATACCTTGTATCCGCTCTTTGACAGAATTTCATAAAGACGTGTGCAGTATGCCACATCCTCGGTGGTCTGCCTTGTATCTTCATCGGTCTCTTTATAGCAGATGAAAACATCGTAAGGAGCCTCATTTTTTGCGATTTCCAGATATTCGGTCTGAATTCTGTTAATCTCTGTGGCTTCTTTTATGAGGATTTCTTTCTGCTCCTCGGTGGAAAGTTTGAGTGCATCGAGATAAGAATAGTAATTAAGAATGCTCTCGTCCTTTATTCTGTGAAGTGTAGGGAAGTATTTTGTGCTGATAGGATCGGGAACATATTCGATGCCGTATTCGCAAAGGGTTCTTAACCATAAAATATCCGCTGAAGGAATATTCTCCGATAAAATGTTGTCGTAAATACGGATAGCGTTGTCGTATTCTTTCTGCTGACGTAATTTGTTGGCACGGTTAAGCTGGTTAATGTATTTTCCGGCCGTATCCGATATAAAGTTGGTTGCGCCGCAGTATTCACAAACGGTCATTGCCGACTGAACATTTAACACACCGCCACAGCATCTGCAGTTCAAAGCTTCTGTTTTCATCTGTAACCTCCTAAAACAGTTTTATAACATAATACTATTATAAAGTATATTGGGTTAAGGATAAATAGTTTATTAGGGTAAAATATAACCATATTTTTTGCTTTCTTAATAAAATCTTAACCAATTGTCCCCTTGTTTCTTAATAATCGGATGGCTATTATTATAGATGTACGGAAGACCTGCAGGATTCCTTGAATGAATATTTGGGAGTTAATTAACATGTACAACATTTTAATTTGTGATGATGAGAAAGATATCGTAAACGCGCTGAAGATTTATTTATCATCCCCTGATTTAAACTTTTACGAAGCCGAAAACGGAGCAGAGGCACTAAACATTTTAAAATCCAACGAAATTCACCTGGTTATACTTGACATAATGATGCCTGTAATGAACGGAATAGAGGCACTTTCCAAGATTCGACAATTCAGTAATATTCCGGTAATAATGCTCTCGGCCAAAAGCGAAGATACAGATAAAATTCTCGGGCTTAACGTAGGAGCCGATGATTACATCACAAAACCCTTTAATCCGATAGAAGTCAATGCGAGAGTACGTTCGGCTTTAAGAAGATACTTCGATTTCGGAGGAAAGGTTAAAACGGAAAGCATGTATACTGTAGGAGGCGTTACACTCGATGACTCTACTAAAACCGTAACTGCTGACAATGAAGAGGTAACGCTTACTCCCAAAGAATTTGATATATTGAAAATGCTTATGCAGTCACCCGGAAGGGTATTTTCACCCAAAGAAATTTACGAGAAAAACTGGGAAGAGAGCATGATGCCCGGGTGCGAAAAAACAGTTGCGGTTCATATAAGACATATAAGAGAAAAGATTGAAATCAATCCTAACGAGCCCAGATATTTAAAGGTTATCTGGGGACAGGGATATAAGATTGAAGGATAAAAGGAAGAGACATGACAGAGAATACGACTATTGATAATGCTGCTGAAAATGTTGTGAAAAATAAAAAAACAAGAAGACCGTTTGTTGCTTTCCCGCTGGTAAAAGTATTTTCTTTTTTGGGAGTGCTTATTTTTGCTGCCGGAGTTTTATTAGGCATATATGCGGCGGTAGGGATAGGACAACAGGGCCTGTATACGACGGCGGATCCCAATAAGATAATAATTGAAGAATTTGAGCAAATTGCTACCGCGAATTACTATCAGGTTGCTTCGTACCTTATGAACGACGAAAGCGATAGGGCTGATTCTTTTCTTGAAGACAGAAATATAATGGCAATGGAAATAGAAAAAGAAGGAGAAGACGGCAAATATTATTCTTATGTGAGAAATGGGTATGAAAATGTCAATCTGACCGAAGCATTTTTGTTTAAGGGTCATGAAGGAACGAGTAAATGGAAAATATATGTAATCCCCAAACTTAATGAGTGTGAGGATTCATACTACAACAGTAATTTCCGGATTAATCTGGAGTACCGATTTCGCTACTATGTTCTGGCTGGGATTGCTGTATCTGCCATTCTGTTTGTTATTTGTGCGACTGTCTTCGTTTGCGGTATAGGCCTGTCATATGAAACGGGCAGGGTTGAAGAGAGCATTTTTACGAAGATTCCGTTTGATATAGCGGCGTTGCTCTTCATTTTTGCGGAAGTCTGTCTGTTCGGCCTGATGGTTTCGAACTTTGATGCCGAGACGGTGGTAGTGGCAGGAGGGCTGTTCTTCACTTTATTTCTGATAGCATTAATTAATTTTATTCACAGAGCCAAACTTAAAAATATATTTAAAAGTACTTTGTGCTACAAAATCGTAGTTTTATTTGCGAAAATGAACATGAAGATTTCGGTTATCTGGAAAGCAGTTCTCGCATTTATCGTAATACTTTTTGTGGAACTTATCGGATCGTTGTGCATAGCCGGAATGGTAGGCGAACCTGCTGTGGTACTTCTTCTTTTCCTGGCGATTATATTTGAAAAATCAATTATATATCCGATTCTTTTATACATAGTTCTTATGATTCGTCAGCTCTTTTATGCGGGAGAAAAACTTGCGGAAGGCGATACGGATTATAAGGTAAATTTAGCCGGTTTCTTCGGCATCTACAAAAAGCACGCCGAGAATCTCAACAACCTTTCGGGCGCCGTAAACAATGCGGTTGAAGAAAGGCTTAAAAGCGAGAGAATGAAGACCGAGCTTATCACCAATGTTTCGCACGATCTTAAAACCCCGCTTACATCCGTTATCAATTATTCGGATTTAATCAACACAGAGGCTGCATCATTTGATGAAAACACCGATGCTGCCGAAAGTATGGGCAGGATAGCCGAATACTCTGAGGTTTTAAACAGACAGTCGGGCAAACTTAAGAGACTTCTCGACGATCTTGTGGAAATATCCAAGGCCAGCAGCGGTAATATGGAACTTCAGATGGAAAAACTTGATGTGGGCATGATTTTGTCACAGGCACTCGGTGAGTACGAGGAAAGATTCGAGGAAAAAGGACTCGAAGCGATTGCTTTAATACCCGAAGAAAATCTCTACATAAAAGCCGACAGCAGGAAACTCTGGAGAGTGGTGGATAATCTTTTACAGAACATTTACAAATATTCGCTCCCTTCAACCAGAGTTTTCATCGAGACTAAAGAAGCCGACGGAAAGATAAATATTATATTTAAAAACACATCCAGGGATATCATTACAATTTCTCCCGATGAACTGACCGAGAGATTTACCAGAAACGATGAATCCAGACATCAGGAAGGCAACGGCCTCGGCCTTGCGATTGCAAAGACCATGACCGAAGCCATGAACGGAAAGTTTAAAATAGATGTGGACGGAGATTTGTTTAAGGCTATTCTTATCTTTGATAAAGAAAGCGTGCCGGCTGTGGCAGATGCTGAGGCAGAGATCGAGGCAGCAGCAGAGGCAGAGGCAGACGCGAATCTATAAACACAAAATTTAAAATCATAAAAGAGGAGTGATGCCTATATAAAATAACCTTCCGAATCGAAAATTAAAATGTTGCTTTTGAGGATTGTCCTGCGCGGGGCAATCCTTTTTCATGTTCCGGGTTATTTATTCGTAAAAAGCAATTTAAATGCTGTATTTTACCGACCTTGTGTAATTGAATAATCATAAAGTCCGATTCTGATATCTGACAGAGATATTATTTTATGATATAATAATTTTCGAAAGCAGAAAATCTGCTTTCTGATAAGGGGATTTATTTTTTAGGAGGAAATGTCATGTTTGAAAATTACCCGAATTACGATTCCATTAATTCTGACAGAGAACGCGAAGATAAGCTGATGCAGGATAAAAGAGAGCGTTGTCATAAGAACGGAAAACTCTACCTTATTTTTTCGTTTCTTTCGGTTCTCGGTACACCGTCTATTTTTGTACTGGCAATTATCGGCGCTGTAGTTGCGGTTCTTCTTAATTCGAAGGGTGCTGAAAATCTTGTTGTTGGATTGCTTGGTGTTATCGCACTGGCTATCGGTGTTGCAATCGCCGTTATTATGTTCCTTCTCGGCAGAGATGAAAGCTGTTTTAAAGCAGCAGGAATTGCTTATATTTTGCTTACTTTGTTTGATACTGTCGCAGAGTTCCTGCCTGAAGGATTCCTTCAGTCGATTGTTAAGATCTTAGCCTTAATAGCAGGACTGTTTTATCTGTTCGAGTTTATTAACGGTTCTGTTAACATACTTGCAGGTGTCGACAATTATCTTTCATCCACTTGGGAGACGTTCAGAAAAGTTATAATATATCTTTTTATAGGACTTGTTGCATGTGTTATTCTCTGCTTTATTCCTATCATTCAGATAATTGCAATAATAGCGCTTGTTATCGCTGCAATAGGAGCTTTCGGTATATTAATCTGGGAATATGTTCTCATGTTTAAGACAGCTATTGCTCTTAAAAATTTCTAAATAAGTCAGGTAAATAATGGCAACTTGGAAATCAAGAGGTTTAAGAGGTTCCGCACTCGAGGAACTGATAAACCGTACAAATGAAAAATACAGAGATGAAGGTCTGGCGCTCATTCAGAAAATACCGACGCCGATCACGCCGATAGAAATCGATCAGAGCACCAGACACATCACTCTTGCATATTTTGATCAGAAAAGTACCGTCGACTATATCGGCGCCGTTCAGGGAATTCCCGTGTGCTTTGATGCAAAGGAAAGTGCAAGCGAAACATTCTCGCTTCAGAATATTCACGAGCATCAGTACAAATTCATGGAAGACTTTGAGGCGCAGGGAGGCGTTGCTTTTTTTCTGATTTATTACACCTCGATAGACGAACTCTATTATCTTCCGTTTGAATATTTAAAGATATTCTGGCAGAGAGCAAAAGAAGGCGGAAGAAAGAGCTTCAGACACGACGAATTAAATCCCGCATATATTATTCCGAGGGATTCGGATGTGTTTGTACCCTACCTTGAGACATTAAAAATCGATCTTGCGGACAGAGAATAAATTTAAAGGATCATAAAAGAAATGAAATGGCACAAAATCACAATTAAAACTATTACGGATGCTGAAGATATCATTATCTGCTACATGGAAGACATAGGTCTTGAAGGTGCGCAGATAGAAGATAAAATTCCTCTGACACCGCTTGAAAAAGAAAAGATGTTTGTAGATATTCCGCCTGTAAGTGAAGAAGATGACGGAATCGCGTATCTTAATTTCTTTGTCGAAGACGAAGAAGGTTTAAACATTGACGAGATAGTTGAAAACGTTAAGACCGAGCTTGAGGCAATCAGAGATTTTACCGATATCGGCGAAGGAAGCGTAATGCTTTCGGAAACCGAGGATTTGGACTGGATTAACAACTGGAAAAAGTATTTCCATCAGTTTTACATCGACGATCTTCTTGTAATTCCTTCATGGGAGGAAATTGAAAATCCCGAGCATACAGGCAAGATTTTACATATCGATCCCGGAACGGCATTCGGTACTGGTGCGCACGAAACCACACAGCTTTGCATCAGACAGATTAAAAAGTTTGTCAACGAGAATACCGAAATTCTCGACGTCGGATGTGGCAGCGGAATCTTAGGAATCGTAGCGCTTATGTACGGCGCAAAACATGCCAAGGGAACGGACCTTGATCCCTGCGCAATCGATGCTTCGGCAGAGAACCTTGCGAACAACGGAATATCTCCCGAAGACTTCGAAATCATTATCGGTAATATCATAAGCGACAAGGAAGTTCAGGACTGGGCCGGCTATGAAAAATACGATATAGTCGTTGCAAACATTTTACATAACGTTTTGGATGTTTTAACGCCCGTTATTTTGCATCAATTGAAGCCGGGCGGTATTTATATCACCTCGGGCATTATCGATGAAAAAGAGGGCTTTATGCTTGATGTAATGAAGCGTGACGGTCTCGAGGTACTCGATGTCACAAGACAGGGCGAATGGGTAAGCATAACTGCAAGAAAGCCGGAATAAAATGTATCATTTCTTTGTGGATAAAAGTAATATAATCGACAAGACTGTTATCATCGAAGGACAGGATTTTAATCACATCAAAAATGTTCTTCGTATGCGTGAGGGCGAAGAGATTTCCGTAGGAAACGGTGAAGACGAAAACGAATACAGATGTGCGATTGAGCGCTTTGAAGATGACAGGGTAATCTGTAAACTTCTTTTCATAAAAGAAGCAAACGTTGAACTTCCTTCAAAGGTAATCCTCTATCAATGTCTTCCGAAAGCCGACAAAATGGAAATGATTATCCAGAAATGCGTTGAGCTTGGAGTAAGCGAGATAATCCCCGTGGCATCCAAGAGATGCGTGGTTAAGCTCGATGATAAAAAAGCCTCTTCAAAAATCACCAGATGGCAGGCAATCGCTGAGGCCGCAGGCAAGCAGAGCAAAAGGGCATATGTACCGCTTATTGGACAGGTTATTTCTTTTAAGGATGCCGTCAAAGATTCTGCCAGAGCCGACGTTAAACTTATTCCTTATGAACTTGCCGAAGGAATGGAAACTACCAAAGAGGCATTTGACACCATAAAAGAAGGCAAAACAATTGCAGTCTTCATCGGGCCGGAGGGCGGATTCGACGAGAGTGAAATCGACGAAGCTGTAAATTCCGGTATAAAACCAATCTCTCTGGGCAGACGTATCCTTCGCACCGAGACAGCAGGCATGACCGTTCTGGCCTGGATCGGATATAAACTTGAAGTAAATCGCTAAATCCCACCGGGTGACCGGTGGGATTTTTTAGATTTATTTAATGGAAAAATAAGCGCTCTTATGGTATTATTTTTGTGGAAATCTGAAAAGGAAATTTAAGTCATGGAATGTTATCTTGACAATTCGGCCACCACGAAAGCTTTTGATGAAGTCATCGAAGCCGTGAAGGCAGAAATGAGCGAATATTACGGCAACCCTTCAAGCATGCATATAAAGGGTTTTGAAGCCGAGAAAAAAATAAAAGAAACGACTAAAATTATCGCTTCCACACTTAAGTGCGACGAGAGCGAAATTATTTATACATCGGGCGGTACCGAGGCCGACAATATGGCGCTAATCGGTATTGCCAGAGCTTATAAAAGAAGCGGAAAACATATCATTACTTCTTCAATAGAGCACGCCGCAGTACTTCAAAGCGCAGAGTTTCTAAAAGAAGAAGGCTATGAAATAACATATCTTTCAACCGATTCAAAAGGCGTCGTAAATCTCGAGGAACTGGAAAATGCGATCAGGGAAGATACGATTCTTGTTTCCGTAATGGGCGTTAACAACGAGATAGGAACCGTTGAACCGATTGAGAAGATTTCCGAAATCATCAAAAAGAAAAATCCCAATACCCTTTTCCATGTTGATGCCGTTCAGGCATACGGAAAGATTAAGCTAACACCTAAGAAAATGGGCATTGATTTACTTTCGGTCAGCGGCCATAAGATCCACGGTCCAAAGGGTATCGGTTTTCTTTATGTGTCTTACAAGGTTAAGATTAAACCGATTATTTTCGGCGGTGGTCAGCAGAAGAATATGCGTAGCGGAACCGAAAATGTATGCGGTATCATGGGACTCGGTGCAGCGGTTAAAAGAATCTTCGATAATTTCGATGAAGATACCGCACGCATGAGGGAACTTCGCGAATACATGATTAAAGGCCTTAAGGAATGTGAAGGCGTTACAATAAACGGTGCGGACGAAGAAGGCAGTGCTCCTCACATTGTCAGTGCATCGGTAAAAGGCGTAAGAGCGGAAGTGCTTCTTCATTCTCTTGAAGAGAAGGGTATTTATATTTCTTCGGGCAGCGCATGCGCATCCAACAAACCTGCGGTTTCTGCCACATTAAAGGCTATCGGCGTGGACAAGGACCTTTTAGATTCGACCGTAAGATTCAGTTTTTCAGTTTTAACCACAAAAGACGAGATAGATTATGCACTTGAAAACTTCAAAGAAACGATAGAGAAATTAAGACTTTACGTAAGACGTTAAAGGAGAGCGAATGTTACCTTTTTCCACCACTATGGTACTTAGTTTAATCGAATTTTTCTGCGTGGTTGTACTCCACGTAATATATGCGTTCGGCCATTTCGGAATGGAAGAAACGCTTCTTTCCGCTGTCGGTTTTATTCCGATTCTTTTAACGGTGCTTCTTTTCAGATTAGTCAAAAAAGAGTCGATTATTATCAGAGTTTTCTACATTTCGATGCTTATCGCAAGTTATTTCATTGCATGGAAAATTCAGACGCTCGGTATGTTAATCATGGTTTATTTTGCCGGTGCATTAATGATTGCACTTCACTCTAACCGGAAACTCATGCTCGAATACTCAATAGTGTCTGCTGTCATTTTAATAGCGATGGCGATTTTCCAGATGGATGCAATCGACAAAGTCTGCCCTTCACAGATCTATTACATTTACCTGATTCTCTATGCATTCGGTATGGTGACGCTTGTATTTATGGCGAGCGGTATAAAAAATTACAAACAGAAGATGGAAGAAAAACAGGAAGAGGCACAGAACGCTCTCGAAGCAAAGAGCAACTTCCTTGCAAATATGTCCCACGAAATCAGAACTCCCATGAACGCCATCTGCGGTATGGCACAGCTTCTGTCGGAGAGAGAATTAGGTGACGAAGAGAGCGAATATGTCGAAACAATTCAGAAGTCCAGTGAGAGTCTTCTTTCCATCATCAACGAAATCCTCGACTTCTCCAAAATCGATTCCGGTAAGATGGAAATTAACGAAGAGGAGTATCATTTCAACTCCCTTATCCACGATGTTTTAAGTATCATCGAATTCAGATTAAAAGATAAATCCGTCAAACTGATTACCGAGATTAATCCGAATATCCCGAGAATCATGATCGGTGACGAACTTCGTATAAGACAGATTTTAATTAACCTCTTAAACAACGCCGTAAACTTCACCCACCGAGGCAGCATTACATTAAAAATTGTATGGGTTCCCCAGGGAGTTGATAAAGGTGTTCTCGAAGTAGAGGTAAAAGATACAGGTATCGGTATTTCCGAGGAAAACATGGGCAAGCTCTTTAAAGCTTTCGGACAGATAGATACCAGAAAGAACAGAAACGTTGAAGGTACCGGCCTCGGACTTGCCATTTCCAAGAACTTACTTGAACTCATGGGCGGCGGAATCTGGGCAACCAGTACACCGGATTACGGTTCAACATTCAGTTTTTCACTTCCTCAGAGAGTAAAGGACGGCAGACCTTCGAACTATAAAAACGATCACAATATCGTTGTCAGACAGAACGACGAATTTAAGATTTCCTTTAAGGCGCCTACTGCACGTGTAATGATTGTAGACGACAACAAGGTCAACCTTCTGGTTGCTTTTGAAATCATGAAAAGATTCGGCTTTGAAGCCACAACGATTGATAACGGCTCCGAAGCATTTAACAGAATTGATGAACATCTTGTAACATACGATATGATTTTTATGGATCACATGATGCCTTTTATGGACGGTGTTGAAACAACCATGAAAATCAGGGCTCTGGACTCACAGTATGCCAAGGAAATACCTATTATCGCACTTACCGCAAATGCTATAAAAGGTGTTGAAAAACAGTTCAAGGATGCGGGCATGAACGACTATCTTTCCAAGCCCATTCATGTCGATCAGTTGAACGATATCTTAAAGAGATGGCTTCCTCTTGAGAAGCAGATCCGTGTCGTAGACGGCGAAGAAATGAAGCCCGTCCCGACAAGCAAGGTAAAGACCAAGGAACAGAGAGAAGAGGATATGCTTTTCTCATTAAAAGGCGTCAATTTCGAAAACGGTATCAGAAACTGCGGCGGAAACAGAAATGTTTACATACAGATTTTACGAACGTTTTCATCTTCCAATCTTCCTGCGGGACTTGAATCATATTACGAGGCTGCAGACTGGAGCAACTACGAAGTAATCGCACATTCTGCCAAAGGAGCGTGCAGAAACATCGGTGCCGATGATATCGCTGAAAAGGCCTATAAACTCGAGCTTGCGGGCAAAAATGCGGATGAAGCATTCATTAGGGCAAACCACAGAGAATTCCTTGACGAATACAAAGAACTGATCAGTTCAATCACCAAAGCGATTATCGAAATGAACAAACATTCATAAATGCGTTTCTAAAAAGCGCCCGAAAGGGCAACCGTCTTGTCAAAAGGCGGTTTTTTTAGTATAATTTTAAAGATGCAAAAGCATCACCAAGGGGGAATTGAAAATGTTCAAGGTTGCGATTTGCGATGATGAAATGACATCTTTGATGATTAACCAGGCGCTTACCGAGCAGGTACTCGAAGAAGCCAACATCGAATACGAGATTACAACGTTCGAAGACATGCAGTCCATGATTAAGGGAGTCATGGATGACAATGCGGATTTCGATCTTCTTTTATCGGATATTCTTGCGGTAGGAATGAACGGAATCGAAGCTGCGGAAGAAATCAGAAGACTCGGCGATAAACTGCCGATTGTATTTATTTCTTCAACGGCTGAATTTGCGCTGGACGGCTATCGTGTCAACGCGCTCAGATACTTACAGAAACCCGTACAGATTGACAAGCTTAAAGAAGCGATTCTTGAAGCATATGCCAACAAGGGCGCCAAGAAAAAAGAGTATCTTTCTTTCCAGGTTGCAGACAGATTTTACAAGGTCAATCTCGATGACATTGTTTATCTTGAAAGTATGGGAAGAGATACATATGTTGTTACAAAGACTGAAACCATCTGCGTTCATGCAAAGTTTTCGGATATGGAACAGCAGGTTCCTTCCGACAGATTCGTAAGATGCCACAGATCTTACATTATCAATCTGTCCGAAGTTAAGGATATAGCAAGATACAGATTTTTAACGAAAAACGGTATAGAGATTCCCATCAGTCAGCTGCAGTATACCGACGTTAAAAAAGATTTTATAGAATTCGAGCAGTAATATATGACAGACACTTATTTAATCAAATACGGCGAGATTTTTTTAAAGGGCAAAAACAGATTTATTTTTGAAGATGCACTTGTAAACAGAGTTACCGAAGCCGTAGAAAAAGTTGAAGGAAGATTTAAGGTTTATAAAAATCTTTCCAGAGTCTATGTTGAATGTAAAAGCGATTTTGACGAAGAAGAGTTAATCGCTGCACTTAAAAAAGTATTCGGAATCACGGCTATCTGTCCGGTCCGCGTACTTGAAGACAAGGGATTTGACGATTTAAAAGAACAGCTCGTAAAATACGTAGCCGAGTTTCATCCCGAAGCGGATTTCACTTTTAAAATGCTCTGCAAAAGAGCAAGAAAAAACTATCCGCTCAATTCACAGGAAATGAACTGTGCACTCGGAGAAGTGCTTCTTGACGCATACCCCAATCTTAAAGTAAATGTTCATAACCCTGACGTGCTTATAACAGTAGAAGTCAGAGAGAGAATTTACGTATATTCAAAATCCATTCCCGGCCCCGGCGGAATGCCTGTCGGTACCGCAGGAAAGGCAATGGTTCTTTTATCAGGAGGACTTGATTCCCCCGTAGCCGCATACATGATTTCAAAGCGCGGCGTAAAGATTGAAGCGGTTTATTTCCACGCTCCTCCATATACATCCGAGAGAGCAAAGGAAAAGGTTGTGGATCTTGCGAAAATCGTTTCCGCATACACAGGTCCGATTAAGCTTCATGTAATTAATTTTACGGATATTCAGATGGCGATATATCAGAAATGCCCTCCCGATGAACTTACAATCATCATGAGAAGATATATGATGAGAATCGCTGAGCATATAGCATTGGAAAACGGCTGTATGGGCCTTGTCACAGGCGAGAGTATAGGACAGGTTGCAAGCCAGACAATGCAGTCTTTAATGTGTACCAACGAAGTCTGCACGCTTCCCGTATACAGACCGCTTATCGCGTTTGACAAACAGGATATAGTCGATATTTCCGAGAAGATTAATACATACGAAACCAGCGTCCTTCCTTACGAAGACTGCTGTACGATATTCGTAGCGGAACATCCTGTAACAAAGCCTAACCCAGCGGTAATCGAAAAACACGAACACAATCTTGACGACTGCATAGATGAAATGTACAAGAAAGCAATCGAAGAGAGAGAAATAATAGAGATTAATTAAAAAAAATGCCGGGCTCCCCGAAGGGTGTCCGGCTAATGTTATAAATAGTATATAACAAAAGAAAAAAGCAACACAGTGAACTGCATTGCTTTAAACTCAACTTACTTGATTATCTGATTAAACGATGTAAGGTGCAAGTACCTTTAATACCTCGTCGCAATCATTCTCGGCATGAATGTTAAGCTCGATGTTCTTAGATAAGTCAAGGGAGAAAATACCCATGATTGACTTAGCATCGATTACATATCTTCCGGATACAAGATCGAAATCATAATCAAATTTAGTAATATCATTAACAAATGCTTTTACCTTATCGATTGAGTTTAAAGAAATTGTAACTGTCTTCATGTTGAATAACCTCCTTTATACTGTTTCTACCTGTGATTATTTCCAATCACGAGTTTATAATATGGTATATGGAAAGAAAAGTCAATTACAAAAAGTGCCGAAAATAAAGGGTCAAAAAATGAGAACTATAGCATTTCATAACCTAGGCTGTAAGGTGAATTCATACGAGACGGATGCAATGGCACAAAAATGTATCGAAAAAGGATACAAAATTGTCGACTTTGAACAAAAAAGTGACATTTATGTGGTAAATACATGCTCCGTAACAAACATTGCAGACCGAAAAAGTCGTCAAATGTTACATAAAGCCAAAAAACAAAATCCCGATTCCGTAGTGGTTGCGGTGGGCTGTTTCGTACAGGCAAATCCCGAAGAAGTTGTAAAGGACGAAGCCATCGATTTAATAGTCGGCAACAACAAGAAGAAGGATTTGTTTGAAATCCTCGAAGAGTATTTAAATCAAAGATCCGAGAGCAAGGATTTGCAGGGTACAACAATCACGGATGTACATCACTGCGATTATGAAGAGTTAAGAATCAACAAGAGCGAAGAGCATTCCCGTGTGTTCGTAAAGATCCAGGACGGGTGCGACAGATACTGCACATACTGCATTATTCCGTATGTCAGAGGTAATTTAAGATCGAGAAAACCCGAAGATGTGGTCAGAGAGATAAAAGAAATAGCCGCTAACGGATACAGAGAAGTGGTTATCACGGGAATTCATCTTTCATCCTACGGAAAAGACTTCCTAAAAGACGGAAAACCTTCTCTTGACTACACAGGTAATGCCGATTATTTAACAGAGCTCCTAAAAGACATAAACGAAATCGAAGGCATAGACAGAATAAGAATCGGTTCATTCGAGCCGATGATTCTCTCTGAAGATTTTGTTGCGAAGTTAAGTAAGATAAACAAACTCTGCCCGCATTTTCATATATCACTTCAGTCGGGATGTGACAGTGTACTTAAGCGCATGAACAGACATTACAATACCGAGCAGTTTTATGAGAAAACGATTCTTTTACGAGAGTATTTCCCCGGCTGTGCGTTAACAACAGACGTTATCGTAGGTTTCCCCGGCGAGACGGACGAAGAATTCGAAGAGACTTACAAATACTTAACGAAGATTAAATTCTTTGAAACACATATATTCCCTTACTCAAGAAGAAAAGGCACGGTGGCAGACAAAATGCCCGGGCAGCTTACCATGAACGAGAAAAAGGAACGTGTATCAAAGCTCCTTGAACTTGACGCAAAACTTTCCGCCGAATTCAGAAAGAGCAAACTCGGCGAAACTACGGATATCGTTGTTGAAGAGACAAAAGTCATTGACGGGAAGGAATATCTTGTCGGACATACTCCGGAATACATTATGTGTGCGATAGATACTGGAAACAACAATCTTGACCTTATCGGTCAAAAGACTGAAATACTGCTTAAAAGCATGTTGAATGACGAAATTGTGTATGGGGAGGCAACATGAAAAAAGAACTTAAAAATCTGATGATAATTGCGATGGAAGCAAGGAACTATGCGTACTGTCCTTACTCGAATTACTCTGTGGGCGCGGCGCTTCTTTGCAAGGACGGAAGAATTATTACAGGCAGCAATATAGAGAACGCATCTTACGGAGCGACGAACTGTGCAGAGAGAACTGCATTTTTCAAAGCGGTTTCCGAAGGCGAGAAGGATTTCGTGGCAATAGCGATTTCGGGCGGAATTAAGGACATGGAGGCCGATTCTTTTGCATATCCCTGCGGTGTCTGCAGACAGGTTATGAGGGAGTTCTGCGACGAAGAGAAATTTAAAATTCTCGTGGTTAAGAATGAAAAAGAGTACGAAGAGTATCTTTTAAGAGATCTGCTTCCGAAGAGTTTCGGACCGGACAATCTTGTCAAATAATTACGAAATCCGAAAAGTAACGATATTACTTCAAATAATTAACATAATATGGTATAATTATTAGTCAGGATTTACGCAAAAACAATTATTTTAACATAAATGTATGGAGGGAAACAAAATGGCTGTATCCACAGAAACCCAATATTTTAACGTCGGATGGGACGAGAGAGATTCAGTTAACAATATCATAAAAGAGGTTTACACAGCTCTTAAAGAAAAAGGCTACAATCCCGTCAATCAGATTGTCGGATATATTATGTCCGGCGATCCCACATATATCACAAGCTACAAGGGTGCAAGAAGCCTTATTATGAAGGTTGAGAGAGACGAGCTCGTAGAAGAGATGCTTCTTGAGTACATCTTCTCAAATGCATGGGACGAGGAAACCGATGAATAACGAAAGGCTCATGGGGCTTGACTTCGGTTCTAAAACGGTTGGTGTCGCGCTTTCCGATCCGACCGGGCTTATTGCGTCTCCTCTTGAAATCATCGAGAGAGAAAGAGAAGACAAATTAAGAAAGACATTTTCGAGAATCGAAGAACTTATCGAAGAGTATAAAGTGACCAAGATTGTTTTGGGGCTCCCTTTAAATATGGATTCAAGCGAAGGCGAAAGGGTCAGAAAAACTCAGGAATTCAAGGAAGCGCTTGAGCGAAGAACAGGTCTTGAGATAGTATTCTGGGACGAGAGATTATCAACGGTTGAGGCTCATGACATTATGACCGAAGCCGGTGTAAAAGGAATCGACAGGAAGAAGTTCGTGGATAAAATCGCTGCTTCAATTATATTACAGGGTTACATGGACTCACAAAAAGAAAAATAGGTACGAAATATGGAAAAAATTTTATTTAAGGCAGATGGAGAAAATCCCGTTGAATTTTACGTACTCGAGCAGACCACGGTATCGGGTATCAATTATATTCTGGTAACCGAGGAAGAGGACGGGGACAGCGAGGCTTTGATCCTAAAAGACACATCAAACGCAGACGACGAAGAAGCGGTATACGAAATCGTTTCTGACGATACAGAATTAAAAGCTCTTGCAGATATTTTCGAAAGCCTTATGGAAGATATTTCGTTTGAATAGTTTTAGGAAATAATCAAGGAGAATATTTTGAACAAAAATAAAGATAGCGTTCGCATCATACCTCTCGGAGGTTTGGAGCGAATCGGCGTTAATATAACCGCTATCGAATATGACGATGAAATCATCGTTATCGACTGCGGTCTCGGATTTCCGGAAGACGATATGTTCGGTATCGATCTGGTAATTCCGGATGTAACATACTTGGAAGAGCACAAGGAAAAGGTTCGTGCTTTTATGATCACGCACGGACACGAAGACCATATCGGAGCTCTTCCGTACATTTTAAAGAAAATCAATGTTCCGGTGTTTGCCACAACGCTTACACAGGGACTGATAGAAAACAAATTAAGAGAGCACGAACTTCTCGATGTGGTGGAGCGTCACACGGTTCATTTCGGTGATGTCGTAAAAATCGGCCCTTTCGGTGTCGAATTTATCAAGACCAACCACAGTATCGTGGATTCGGCCGCGCTTGCAATCCACACACCTGCCGGAGTCATAGTTCATACGGGCGATTTTAAGGTTGATTACACACCTGTATACGGTGACCGAATCGATCTTGAAAGGTTCGCAGAACTTGGCAGCAAGGGCGTTTTGGCACTTATGTGCGATTCGACCAATGCGGAGAGAGAAGGCTTTACTCCTTCGGAGAAAACCGTCGGACGTAAGTTTGATATCATATTCAGCGAACACAAGGATTCGCGTATCATAGTAGCCACATTCGCATCAAACGTTGACAGAGTTCAGCAGATACTTAATTCCGCGCAGCGTTTCAACCGCAAGGTTGTTGTCGAGGGAAGAAGTATGGTCAACATCATGGATGTTGCGAGCAAGTTAGAGCGAATTACGATTCCCGAAGATACCCTTATCGACATTGAAAATATCAAAGATTATCCTCCCGAGCAGACCGTGCTTATCACCACGGGCAGCCAGGGAGAAAGTATGGCAGCTTTAAGCCGTATGGCTATGGGCACTCATAAAAGAGTCAAGATTTCACCCAAGGATGTGGTTATCTTTTCTTCCCATCCGATTCCCGGCAACGAGAAAGCCGTTACGAAGGTAATGAATGATCTTTTACGATTGGGCGCGGATGTTATCTTTGAAGATACCCATGTATCGGGCCATGCCTGCAGGGAAGAGATTAAGCTTATTTACTCGCTTACCAATCCGAAGTATGCGATACCCGTTCACGGTGAATACAAGCATCTGATAGCTCATGCAAAGCTCGTAAAAGAACTCGGTATGGATTCGGAAAACGTGTTCATTTTATCGTCGGGCAATGTATTGCAGCTTGACAGCGAAAAGGCCGAGATAATAGGCAATGTCGAAGCGGGCCCCGTATTTGTCGACGGACTCGGTGTGGGCGATGTCGGAAACATTGTTTTAAGAGACAGACAGAAGCTGGCCGAAGACGGAATCGTGGTTGTGGTACTTGCGCTTGATTCCTATTCGGGTGAAATATATGCAGGTCCCGAAATCGTTACCAGAGGTTTTGTATACGAAAAAGAATCCGAAGAACTTTTAGGCAATGCAATGGCACAGCTAAGAGATTATCTTGAAGCCAAAAATTCCAGGGATGTGGCGGATATGTATCGCTGCAAGAATATCATAAGGGATTTCTTAAGCGAATATTTCTGGAAGAATACCAAGCGTAAACCTATGATTTTACCGATTATTACAGAGGTATAAAAAATGGAAAGTTTTGACAAACTGACCGAAATTTACATTGACGATCTTAAGAAGACTCCGACCTATAAAACGTACAGAGACAAACTCAAAGCTCTTAAAAAAGACGAGGAGATGTGGGAGAAAGTTAAGGAGTATCGAAACAAAAGATTCGAACTTCAGAAAAACACATCCGCAGATGAACTGTACGATAAAGCGGACTGGTTCGAAAGAGATCACGCGTATATTTACGAGAATAAGCAGGCGAGAGAATTCCTTGAAGCGGAAGTTGCTCTCTGCAAATTAGTACAGGATATTTGTTTCAGACTCACTTCATCAATAGAGTTTGAATAGAGGTAAGAAATGACCAGAAAGATTCTACAGGAAATAGTTTTTATAGCGGTAAGGGTGGCAATTATTGTCGCGTTTATTTATGCAGGATACAGCTGCATTTCAGCGGCGTATGATTTCGGATTTAAGATATTTGCCGACGAAGCCAAGGATCCCGAACCGGGTATTGTTAAAACCGTGGCTATTGTAGACGGAAAGACTGATAAGGAAATCGGAGACGTGCTTGCTGAAAAAGGTCTTATCGACAGTGGGTTCCTCTTCATGGTACAGGTTAAATTTTCCGAATACAAAGATCAGTTAAAACCCGGTGTGTATGAACTTAGTACCGCAATGACTCCCTACAAAATGATGGAAGTGATGTCTGCTTCGGATGCGGATGAAGATGCGGAAAACATCGACGACGAGAATTACGTACCGACCAAGAACGAAGCCAATCTCTGGGATGAGGCGGACGATACAATAAAAGACGATAAAGACGAAAAGACCGAAGATGGAAATTGACGAAGAAAGAGCCGAAGTTTTTATAAGAGCGCATTCCAAGGGATTTCCTGAATACCTTGAGGTGCTTGAAAAAGAAGCGAAGGAGCAGGACGTACCTGTTATAAGAAAGGGTACGCAGGAGTTACTTCGTTTCTTGTTATGTTTGAAGAAACCAAAAAACATATTGGAAATCGGTACCGCGGTAGGGTTTTCATCACTTTTGATGGCTGAATATTCTGATGAAACCACAAAAATCACAACCATCGAAAACTACGAACCGAGACTTGAAAAAGCAAAAAAGAATTTTGAACTTTATGATAAATTCGGAAAAATAAATCTTATAGAAGGCGATGCGGGCGAGGTATTAAAATCGCTTGACGGACAATATGATTTAGTTTTCCTAGACGGTCCGAAAGGACAGTACGAATCGTATCTTGATGATATTTTACGAATAATGCCCGAGGGTGCACTGCTTGTAACGGACAATATTTTCAAAGAGGGAGATATCCTCGAATCAAGATATGCGGTTGAAAGAAGAGACAGAACCATTCATGCGAGAATGAGAGAGTTTCTTTTAAGATTACGCGATGAAGAATCGCTTGAAAGTGTGATTTTATCCTCCGGAGACGGAGCGACATTAAGTGTTAAAAAATAGGTATTTTATGAGAAAGCCGGAATTGCTTATTCCCGCAGGCAGTCTTGAAGTACTGCACACTGCGGTGAATTACGGAGCCGATGCGGTTTATATCGGAGGAGATGTTTTTTCTCTTCGTGCAAAGGCTAAAAATTTCACAAAAGAAGAAATGATCCGTGGCATAGCATATGCACATTCAAAGAATGTAAAGGTATATGTTACTGCCAATATTTTCGCGCATAATAACGATTTAAAAGAGGCAGAAGAATATTTTAAGGAGATGGCTGAAATTAAGCCCGACGGACTGATTATTTCAGACCCCGGAATGTTTTCTCTGGCCGAAAAATACTGCCCCGAAGTTGAAAGACATATTTCCACACAGTCCAACAATACCAATTATCTTACATACAGATTCTGGTATGAGCATGGCGCTAAAAGAGTGGTGAGCGCAAGAGAATTGTCTCTGTCGGAGATAAAAGAAATCAGAGCCAATATCCCCGAAGACATGGAGATTGAAAGCTTTATTCACGGAGCAATGTGCATATCATATTCCGGCAGATGTCTTTTATCAAATTACTTCACAGGAAGGGATGCAAACCAGGGCGAATGCACACATCCCTGCAGATGGAAATATGCTGTTGAAGAAGAGAAAAGACCCGGTGAATATCTGCCTGTATTTGAAAACGAAAGAGGCACATATATTTTCAATTCAAAGGATCTTTGCATGATAGAACATATTCCCGAGATGATTGATGCGGGAATCGATTCTTTTAAGATCGAAGGCAGAATGAAGACCGCTTTGTATGTTGCGTGCGTAGCGAGAACATACAGAAAAGCGATTGACGATTATCTTGAAAGCGAAGAGAAATACCGCGCAAATATGGACTGGTATTTATCCGAGATTTCAAAGTGTACATACCGACAGTTTACGACAGGTTTTTATTTCGGCAAGCCTTCCGAAGAGTCGCAGATATATGATAACAACACATACATCAACGAATACATTTATCTGGGTATGTCCGATAAAACGGACAGTGAATCCGTATACATCGAGCAGAAAAACAAATTCTGCGTGGGAGATGAAATCGAGATAATGAAGCCTGATGGAAGAAATATTCCGACAAAGGTTCTGGCTATTCATGACGAGGACGGAAAGGAAATGGAATCCTGCCCTCATTCAAAACAGAAATTAAGAATATTCTTAAGCGTGCTTCCCGAAGCGGGAGACATATTAAGAACTCCAAATAAATCTATTTAATCAACGGAGTGTAAGATGAAAGACATTATCAACATTGAAAAGATTTTCGGCGAAAATGTTTTTACCGTCGGAAAGATGAAAGAGAGGCTTCCCAAAGAGGTATTTGAGGAAGTAATGCATGTAGCCGATTTCGGCGGCGAACTTTCCAAAAAGTCTGCCGACATTGTAGCCAGTGCAATGAAAGACTGGGCTATCGCAAACGGTGCGACACATTATACGCACTGGTTCCAGCCTCTTACCGGAACTACTGCGGAAAAGCACGATTCCTTCATTTCCCATCCTGACAAGGAAGGTAAAATGATAATGGAGTTTTCGGGCAAGGAACTTATAAAAGGTGAGCCCGATGCATCAAGTTTCCCTTCAGGCGGACTTCGTGCAACATTCGAAGCCAGAGGATATACTGCATGGGATATCACATCACCCGCATTTTTAAGAGAAGATGCAACAGGAACAATTCTTTGCATTCCTACTGCATTCTGCTCATACAAGGGCGAGGCGCTTGACAAGAAAACTCCGCTTCTTCGTTCAATGCAGGCCATCAACGATCAGGCATTAAGAATCGTCAGATTATTTGGCAACAAGGATGCGAAAAAGGTTATCGCTTTCGTTGGACCCGAGCAGGAATATTTCCTCGTAGACAGAGATTTATATCTTAAAAGACAGGATTTAATTTATACAGGCAGAACACTTATCGGCTGTCCCGCAGCCAAGGGTCAGGAGATGGATGACCACTACTACGGATGCATCAGAGAAAGAATCGGTGCATTCATGAAGGACTTAAATCTCGAACTCTGGAAAATCGGTGTTACAGCCAAGACACAGCATAACGAAGTTGCACCCGCACAGCACGAGCTTGCACCGATTTACGAGACCGCAAATATAGCAACCGACCACAACCAGCTTGTAATGGAGACCATGAAAAAGGTAGCCGAGAGACACAACTTGGCATGTCTTTTACATGAGAAACCTTTCAAGGGCATCAACGGTTCGGGCAAGCACAACAACTGGTCTTTAAGCACTGACAACGGAATGAATCTTTTGGATCCCGGCGATACACCCAATGCAAACATTCAGTTCCTTTTAGTGCTTGCATGTATCATGAAGGCAGTTGATACACATGCGGATCTTTTAAGACAGTCCGCATCAAATGTCGGAAACGATTACCGTCTCGGCGCTGACGAAGCACCTCCCGCAATTGTTTCAATGTTCCTTGGCGAACAGCTCGACGATGTGGTTAAACAGCTCGTTGAAACAGGAGAGGCTACACACTGCAAGGAGAGCAATCACCTTGAAACAGGTGTATCTTCGCTCCCTGATTTCTTAATCGATCCTACCGACAGAAACCGCACTTCGCCTTTTGCTTTTACGGGTAACAAATTCGAATTCAGAATGGTCGGATCTTCAGACTCAATCGGAGATCCCAACATCATTTTAAATACAATCGTAGCAGAAGCTTTCTGCGAAGCGGCAGACAGAATCGAAGCTTCGAATAACTTTGACGAAGCGGTTCACGACATCATAAAAGAATATGTGACCGCGCATCAGAGAATCGTATTTAACGGCAACAACTATTCACCCGAATGGGTTAAGGAAGCCGAAAGAAGAGGACTTCCCAATCTTCCCACAATGCTTGATGCGGTTGATACACTTACAACCGAAAAGAGTATCAAGCTTTTTGAAAAGTTCGGAATCTTTACAAAAGCGGAGCTTGAGTCAAGAAAAGAGATTCTTTACGAAACCTATTCAAAGACAGTTAACATCGAAGCAAACTGCTTAAGAGAAATGATTAAGAGACAGATTATCCCTGCAGAAATAGCTTACATGAACGAGCTTGCGGATGCATACAACTCAGGCAAGCAGGCAGGTATCGAAGTTAAGACTGCAAAGGATATCCTGGAAAAGGTTAATGATTTCTCAAACAAGCTTTCAGAGTCGATAAACGAACTCGAAAAAGACATAAAAGAAGTAAGAGCCATCAAAAACAACAAGGAAAAAGCTTTTGCATACAGAGACAGAGTCAAGACTCGTATGGAAGAAGCCAGATTCTATTCCGATGAGCTTGAAAGAATTACGGATAAGGCATTCTGGCCGATTCCGTCATACGGAGATTTACTTTTTGAAGTTTAAAATTATTACTAGTTATTATTGCCTTATGTAGGAGGAGGATTTTTATGAACAAACCGATTTTAGTTATTATGGCAGCAGGTATGGGCTCAAGATACGGAGGATTAAAGCAGATTGATCCGGTAGATGAGCAGGGCCATATTATCATCGATTTTTCACTCTATGATGCAATGCGTGCAGGATTTGAGCGTGCAATATTCATCATCAAAAAAGAGAACGAGCAGGCTTTCAAGGAAGTTATCGGCGACAGAGTTTCAAAGCACATGGAAGTTAAATTTGTGTTCCAGGATTTAAACGATGTTCCCGAAGGTTTTGAAATTCCCGAAGGCAGAGTAAAACCCTGGGGTACAGCTCATGCGATTTATTCATGCCGTGATGTGATTGATGCGCCTTTTGCGGTTATCAATGCTGATGACTATTACGGAGTTGAAGCATTTAAGGTTATTTACGATTATCTCGTATCACATTCCGATGACGAGAAATACAGATATGCAATGGTAGGCTACAGACTCGGCAACACACTCACCGAGTTCGGTTCTGTTGCAAGAGGTGTCTGCGTTACCAGTGAAGACGGATATCTTTTAGGAGTAGATGAGAAGACTAATATTATCAAGACAGAAACCGGTGCCGCATTCTCGGAAGACGGCGGTCAGACTTACATAAACATTTCTCCCGACACTCCCGTATCCATGAATATGTGGGGATTTTATCCGAGCATCATAAAAGAATTCGGCAAAGCTCTTGATGATTTCTTTGCAAACAAGGTTGCATTAAATCCGCTTAAAGCAGAGTGCTTCATTCCCATTGAAGTAGATGCTCTTCTTAAAGCAGACAAAGCAACCGTTAAGGTTCTTTCATCAAAAGACAAGTGGTTCGGTGTTACATACAAGGAAGACAAACCCTTCGTACAGGCATCAGTTAAAGCACTTAAAGAAAAGGGTGTTTATCCCGAAAATCTCTGGGCATAAATATATATTGACTCTTCCCCTGGGGAATCCTTTATGATGGATTTAAAACAAAACAGAGGGCCTTCGAAAGGAGAAAAACATGTCAATTTTAGTAACAGGAGGCAGCGGTTACATCGGAAGTCATACCGTGCTTGAATTACTCAATGCAGGATATGAAGTCGTTGTAGTCGACAACCTTTCAAATTCAAGTAAAAAAAGTCTCGAAAGAGTAGCGGAGCTTACAGGCAAAGAAGCAAAATTTTATGAGGCTGACATTCGCGATGAAGAGGCATTGAAGAAGATTTTTGAAAATGAAAAAATCGATTCATGTATTCACTTCGCAGGACTTAAAGCTGTAGGCGAAAGCGTTGCAAAGCCCTGGCTTTATTACGACAACAATATTCACGGAACACTTACACTTCTTAAGGTTATGAATGATTACGGCGTTAAGAAGATTGTATTTTCATCATCGGCAACGGTTTACGGTGCACCTGCATTCGTGCCCATCACCGAGGAATGCCCTACAGGCGAAATAACGAACCCGTACGGCATGACAAAGCGTATGCTTGAGATAATCCTTACCGATATGGCTAAAGCCGATCCTGAGTGGACTGTGGTGCTTTTAAGATACTTTAATCCTATCGGCGCACATGAGTCGGGACGCATCGGCGAAAATCCCAACGGTATTCCAAACAACCTCATGCCTTACATCACACAGGTGGCTGTCGGCAAGAGAGAAGAGCTCGGTGTATTCGGAAACGATTACAAGACTCACGACGGTACAGGCGTAAGAGATTACATTCATGTAGTCGATCTTGCTGTCGGACATTTAAAAGCTCTTGATAAAATTGATTCATTCAAGGGTACCAAGATTTACAATCTCGGAACAGGTAACGGATACAGTGTTCTGGATATCGTAAATACCTTTGAAAAAGTTAACGGAATAAAGATTCCTTACTCAATTCAGGCAAGACGTCCGGGCGATATTGACGAATGTTTCGCGTCACCCGAAAAGGCTTATAAGGAGCTCGGCTGGAAGGCCACACGCGGTATCGAAGAGATGTGCCGCGATGCATGGAACTGGCAGAAAAACAATCCTAACGGATACGAAGATTAATAATATTTGCCCGGTGCTTAAATAAGTGCCGGGCTTTTTTATATCCTGAAAATGCCCTAAAAATGTCATTTTTTAATCACTCGTGCCGTTATTTTAGTGCTTCATCGAAATAAATTGACTTATAATTAACGAAGTGGTATTGTTACGATAGGTGGGGATTTTGAAAAAAAGGTGACATTTTATGAGAAAGAATAAAGGTTTTTCGTTGGTAGAGCTTATTATCGTTATTGCGATAATGGCAATTTTAGTCGGAATAATGGTTCCGGTATTAATGCATTTTATAGAGAAGTCGAACGTTTCAAGCGACTATCAGCTTGCAGATACAATCCGTTCGGCTGTAGCATACAGCATCGTTGATGCAAGAGTAAAAGATGATCCTGACAGTCAGCCGTTCCTTGAGGAACTTGAGACTCCGACCGCAGGTGTGGTTAATATCAACGGCAAGGACATGATCAGCATTACCTCAATCAACCAGCCCTGTGTACTTAAGGAAAGCTTAGAGGAATATACAGGATGTCCTCTCGGATCGCTTAAGACACAGATCAGATCCAAACATGAGTCTGATACGGAATGCTATGTATGTACCACAAACGGAATCGTAACAATTGCTCTTTATCATACAGACAGCACGGGAAGAAAAAATCCCACGGGCAACCCTGACATAATTATTTCACAGTAAAAAACATAAAACAAAAATCGGCAGGAAAAACTCCTGTCGATTTTCTTTTGCAGAGATTTATTTTTCCGGAACGAAACAGTTTTTGTAGAAAGCATTTCGTTCCGGATTATTTTTATTATTACTGCTCGCGGTTTGCGAGAAGTTTCTGAATTCTTTCCGAAGGATCAAGAAGATCTGAGATTGATGCATCGTGGTTTAATGTATCAATGATGTAAGCGATGTACTTACTCATATCGCAGTTGATGTACCAGTCTCTCTCAAGTAAATCGGGTGTCTGGTAAACAAGGTTTGTAGTAAGTACTCTGTGGATGATACCTTCTTCGTATGCCTTGTCGAATTTCTCGAGTCCGCTGGTAAAGAGACCGAAAGTAGTGAGGATGAAGATTCTTCCGGCTTTTCTCTTCTTTAATTCCGATGCGACTTCAAGTACAGATTCGCCTGATGAAATCATGTCATCGAGTACGAGGATATCCTTGCCCTCAACATCTGTTCCCAAAAATTCGTGAGCGACGATAGGGTTTCTTCCGTCAACTATCTTCGTATAGTCACGGCGTTTGTAGAAAGTACCCATATCGATACCCAAAATGTTTGCCATGTAGATTGCACGTCCCATGGCACCTTCATCGGGGCTGACGCACATCATGGATTCAGCTTCAAATTTGATGTCGGGAACATTTTTTACGAGCCCTTTTATAAACTGATATGTGGGCTGTACGGTTTCAAATCCGTTTAAAGGAATAGCGTTCTGAACTCTGGGGTCGTGAGCATCGAATGTGATGATATTGTCAACGCCCATATTGGTGAGTTCCTGAAGAGCAAATGCACAGTCAAGTGATTCTCTTGCTGTTCTTTTATGCTGTCTGCTCTCATATAAGAAAGGCATAATGACTGTTATTTTTCTTGCCTTTCCTCCTACCGCTGCGATAAGTCTCTTTAAATCCTGATAATGATCGTCGGGAGACATGTGGTTTATCTGTCCGCGGAGTTTGTAAGTTAAGCTGTAATTACATACGTCTACGAGGAAATAAAGGTCATATCCTCTGATGGATTCATCTATAACACCTTTTGCTTCGCCTGTGCCGAATCTGGGTGTTCTGGATTTAAGAATGTAGGATTCTCTTTCGTATCCGTCGAAAGGAAGAGAGTCTCTGTGCTGATGTTCTCTTTCTTTTCTCCATTTAACCAGATAATTGTTGACTTTTTCGCCGAGTTCTCTGCAACTCTCCAAAGGTATCAGTCCCAGCGAGCCTACGGGGATTGAATTTAAATCGCGAATTTCATCACGTTTCTCGGGCATTGTAAGGTTCCTCACTTTCTTTGTTCAATTCTTTTTTTATAAACACGAATGTCATTTCCCGAGAGATCGAATACATCATAATATGAGTAGATTCTCGAAAAAATACGTTCGGTATATCTCTGGCTGATTTCACTGTAATCGAGATTGGTTGAGATTACAGTAGATTTGTTTCTTAAATGACGCTCGTTAACTATCGTAAATAGTTCCTGGCAGACAAACTGGTTGGTAAGTTCCGAACCCAAATCGTCGATAACAAGCAAATCGCAAGTATAAATGTCCTGCAAAGGATTGTCCATAGAATTTTTATCTTTGCCGAACTTATATGAAGAAATCTTTTCAAAAAGAGATACGGCCGAAAAATAAATAACCGAATAACCTTTCTGAATAAGAGCATTTGCAATGCAGTTCGAAAGATAGGATTTACCTGTGCCGGCTGTTCCCTTAAAAAGAATGTTTCCGTGTTCGAATTCAAAATTTGCCACGAGGTTTCTTGAGGCTTTTTCGGCTTCGATAAAATGCGTAAGCTCCTCGCCTGTATGGTATTCATGCGAGATATTGTCGAAGTTTTCTTCTTTTAGGAGCAGTCTTGCGTTTGACTGCTGGTAAGTGCCGTCTAACTTCGCCTGCTTAAAGCAATGGCACATTTCTGTGCCTATATATCCGGTATCCTTGCAGTCCGGACATACATAAGGCGGGTTAAGGTAATTAATAGAATAACCCGCGCCGGTTAAAAGCAGACCTTTCTTTCTCTTAAGTTCTTCGATTGTTTCCTTAAGAGATTCGGTGTCGGCTGATAATCCGCCCGAAAGAGAGGCGAGGCCCATCTTTATGCTTTCGGAAGCTATTTTATTTTCAAGTTCCCTGTATTCGGGAATAGCTTCGTATATTTCTTTTTTTCTCTGTTCAATAAGGCGGTGACGGTCCATCTGGCGTCTGTCATATTCCTGCATTATTGAATCGATTGATGTATTGTTAAGAGACACTGCTGTTTCCCTTTATTTCGTTTTTAATTCGCGTTCTAATGCTTCAAAATCGTAATTGCCGTGTTTGTACTGCCTGTACATATCTGTAGCAGCAGAAGTGGAAGAAACGCTTCTGGCAGGAGCCTTGCAAGCGACAACCTGTTTCTTTGCTTCTTTGTTCTGTCTGAACTTTTCTTCTTCCTTTGCCATTTCCTCAACTGTGGTGATGCCTTTGCTCTTCCAGTTGGAAAAGATACCGCTTGCATATTTTATGCGGTTTGTGTTTGTAGCCATTGATGCCTTTTTGCATCCTTCGAGAATAAGCTCAAGATTCATCTCGGAAAGCCATGTGTTTATATAAGAAAGTTCATCCGATGTGGGAACTCCCTTGTTTCCGAGAGCGTTCATTATAGCGGTAACGGAAGGAGAGAGCTTGCTCTCAAGATATTTTGCTTCCGCAGACTTTTTAATGGAACGCATGGATTTCTTTCCCTCTGTAAGACAGGTATCGAATATCTTGTCGATATCCGATGCGGAAAATCCCAAATCCTTATATAAATGAGCCAGAGTCTGCAAATCTGTGGCAGTTAAGGTCTTCTCAAGATATGTTTCTGCAATTATTTTTATGGAAGCCCAGTTCGTATCTTTGGAAAGTTCCACAAAATCCGAACCCGAAAACTTAGTCTCGGGAATGGCTTCTTCGGAAGCAGCGACAGCAGAGTTTTCATTATTGCTCGGCAATACGGAAAACATGTGAACGTTGTTTCTCGGATTTACCAGATCTTCATCCACTTTGTGAAGCTCAATTCCTGTAACCGTACCCTGAGCGTCAAACTCGAGTGAAAGTACCTGCTTCTGCTCCCAGTATTTCAAAGACCTGATAACGTCTTTTTCAGTATGGTTGAATTCGTCAGCGATATTTGATATGTCAAATGGTTTATGATTTGTAATGTGTCGGATAAGATACAGATAAACTTTCAGCTGCGCATCATTGGCATCCTTAAGCATGTAATCGATAAAAACATTAGATATCAAAGTAACACCCGGATCGCATTCTTCCGCGTATAACTTGATGATACTCATTTTTCAAATCCCCCTAAGCCGTAACTAAATCAAGCAAGGGTAATTATATGATGAATTTTATAAAATGTAAAGCGTTAAATATCTGTCAAATGCCCTATTTATAAGGGTTTCAGCGATTGTTGACAATGTTGAAAACTTTTCGAAACGCGGTTTACATAATTGGTTAAAAGTGAGTTATACGCGATTAATATAGGGTATTCAAAAATTATTATGTAAATAAAAATATCCACATTCTTTTAAGGAACTTTTTTCCTCAAAAAATGTGGATAATGTTGATAACTAACTTCCAAGCAGGTTTTCTCCGATTTTTAGTACATCTCCGGCCCCCATAGTTATCAACATGTCATCGGGGATACAATTTTGTAACAAAAAATCTTCAATATCTGAAAAACTTTTAAAATGCCAGCAGTTTTTGCCCAAATCCTGAATTTTCTTCATCAGATCCTCGGATGAAATACCAAGATTGTCATTTTCTCTCGCAGCATATATATCTGTAAGAACCACATTGTCGGATAAGGCAAGTGCCTCTGCAAACTCATCCATAAATGCTTTTGTTCTTGAATAGGTATGAGGCTGGAATACAACCCACATATTTTTATGAGGATAAGTTGATGCTGCCTGAAGGGTAGCTCTGATTTCCGTAGGATGGTGAGCATAGTCATCAAAGATGTTCACACCCTTTAAGCTTCCTTTATATTCAAAACGTCTTTTTGCACCCTCAAAACCGAAGAGTGCCTTTGCGGAAATTGTTAAATCCAGATTTAATATATCAGCCAAAGCCAGCGCTGCAACGGCATTGAGCACGTTGTGTTCACCGGGTACTCTCAAAGTGACCTCAATCTTGTTTCCTGAAGGGGTATTGAAGTTAAATACCGAATATCCTTCTTTTGAAACATGTAAATCGCTGAAATAATAATCGCCCTCATTGTTTTTGGAGAAGGTTACAACCTTGCAGGAGAGTGAACCGGTTATTTCATTTAAATCTTTTATTCCTGCATTTATCAAAAGCACACCGTCATCAGGTAAGAGTTCTGCGAAATGCTTAAAAGATGTTCTGATTTCGTTTAAATCCTTAAAGAAATCCAGATGGTCTTCTTCTATATTTAAGATTACACCGTATTTCGGGAAAAGTGAGAGAAAGCTGTTGGTATATTCGCAGGCTTCTGTCAGAAAATATCCGCTTTCTCCGATTCTTATGTTTCCGTTAATACTCGGAAGGATTCCGCCTATAGAAAGAGTGGGATCAAGATCGGAGGCTATTAGTATTTCGCCTGCCATGGAAGATGTGGTTGTTTTTCCGTGCGTTCCGCTTATTGCAACGCTCGATGAGTAGTTTTTCATTAAGAGACCAAGGAATTCGGCTCTGCTCATCATCGGAAGATTAAGTTCTTTACATCGTATAAATTCAGGGTTGTCTGCATGGATTGCTGCGGTATAAACGACGAGGTCGATATTTTCGGTGATATTTGATGCACGCTGGCCTATGTAAATTAATGCGCCTTCTTTTTCTAACTGGTCTGTCAGTTCGCTGGGTGCTCTGTCGGATCCGGATACTTTGAATCCTCTGGATAAAAGAATCTTTGCAAGACCGCTCATGCTGATACCGCCAATGCCCATAAAATAGACATGCTGCGATTTGTTGAAATCGATTTCCATATAATCTCCCTGATTTTTTCTTTCTTATAAATAAATCAACTTTATTATAATTACACATCGAGCAAATTAAAAGTATCAAAGCACCTTTTGTGAAATAATGAGATAAATAAACATGGTAAAAATTGCCGATTTTGTGAAAGTGCACAAAAGCATGAAATATAATTGGGCATAATATAGAATATTGACGGAAAAAGGTTCGCCCGATTAACATAAAAAATTCAAGCGTTAGTACAAAATGGACAAACGACATGGTATAATATCTTTATTGTTGGGGGACAATATTTTTAGATGCTTGAGAGGTGATCACATGATTAAAAAAGAGATGATTGCAATGTTACTCGCAGGCGGTCAGGGAAGCAGACTCGGTGTGCTGACGGCAAAGGTTGCCAAGCCCGCAGTTTCTTTCGGCGGAAAATACAGAATTATCGACTTTCCGTTAAGTAACTGTATCAATTCGGGTGTTGACACTGTCGGTGTTTTGACACAGTATCAGCCGCTTCGTCTTAATACTCATATCGGAATCGGTATTCCCTGGGATCTTGACAGGAATATCGGTGGTGTAACGGTCCTTCCTCCTTATGAGAAAAGTACCGATACCGAGTGGTATACGGGTACCGCTAATGCTATCTATCAGAACCTGGATTATATGGAAAGTTATAATCCCGATTATGTTCTGATTCTTTCGGGAGACCATATCTACAAGATGGATTACGAGGTAATGCTCGACTTCCATAAGAAGAACGGTGCTGAGGTTACAATCGCAGCAATGCCTGTTCCTTTGGAGGAAGCCAAGAGATTCGGTATCGTAATCACAGATGAAAACAGAAAGATTACGGATTTCGAGGAAAAGCCCGCAAATCCGAGAAGCAATCTGGCTTCTATGGGAATTTATATCTTCAACTGGAAGACATTAAAAGAAGCGCTTCTGGCAAAATCCGAAGAACCTAATCTTGATTTCGGAAAACATATCATTCCTTACTGTCACGAAAAGGGAGCTCCGTTATATGCATATGAATATAACGGCTACTGGAAGGACGTAGGAACCCTTCATTCTTATTGGGAAGCCAATATGGAGCTTATCGACATTGTTCCGGTATTCAATCTGTATGAGGAATACTGGAAGATATATACAAAGTCGGATACACTTCCGCCTCAGTATATAGCAGACAATACCGTCATTGAAAAGTGCCTTATTGGAGAAGGAACAGTTATTTATGGGGAAGTATACAATTCTATTATCGGTTGTGGGGTTACGATCGAAGAAGGAACTGTAGTACGCGATTCAATCATTATGAATGATACGTGCATCGGCAAGAACTGCGAAATCAACAAAGCAATTATCGCCGAGAACGTTGAAATCGGTAATGATGTAAAACTTGGTGTGGGTGAAGAAGTTGATAATGAGACCGATCCTCATATTTATAATCACGGACTGGTTACAGTAGGTGAGAAGACGGTCATTCCCGATGGCGTATGCGTCGGAAAGAATTCCGTTATCGCGGGAAATATCAAATCTGAAGACCTTGAAAATATGAGTTTAGCCAGTGGCAAAACGTTGATTAAGGCAGGTGATGAAGTATGAGAGCGATAGGAATCATATTAGCGGGCGGACATTCAAACCGTATGAGAGAACTTGCACAGAAACGTGCCATTTCGGCTATGCCCATCGCCGGAAGCTACAGAAGTATCGACTTTGCATTAAGTAATATGTCAAATTCGCATATTCAGAAAGTAGCAGTACTCACACAGTACAACGCAAGAAGCCTTAACGAACATTTAAGCTCATCAAAATGGTGGGATTTCGGTAGAAAACAGGGCGGTCTGTATGTTTTCACACCTATTGAAACGTCTGAAAACAGCAACTGGTACAGAGGTACCGCAGATGCCATTTACCAGAATCTCGAATTCTTAAAAATGAGCCATGAGCCTTATGTAGTTATCGCATCGGGCGACTGCGTTTACAAACTCGATTACAACAAACTTCTTGAATATCATATCGACAAAAAGTCCGATATCACGGTTGTTGTAAAAGAAATGCCTGAGGGCGAAAACGTTGACAGATACGGCGTTCTTAAAATGAATGAGGAAAACCGTATCGAAGAATTTGAAGAAAAACCCATCGTGGCTAAATCGAATATCGTATCCTGCGGTATCTACGTTATCAGAAGAAGACTTCTGATCGAACTTATCGAAAAGGCCAACGAAGAGGGAAGATACGATTTTGTAGCCGATATTCTTATCCGTTACAAGAATATGAAGAGAATATTCGGTTTCAAACTCGACAGTTACTGGAGAAATATCGCCAGCGTCGAAGATTACTACGAAACAAACATGGATTTCTTAAAGAAAGACGTCAGAAACTACTTCTTCAGAGAATATCCTGATGTATATTCGAAAGTCGACGATCTGCCTCCCGCTAAATACAATGTGGGTGCCAAGGTTAAGAACAGCCTCGTTTCCAGTGGCAGCATCATCAACGGAACGGTAGAAAATTCATTAATTTTTAAAAATGTTTTCGTTGGTAACAATTGTGTGGTTAAGAATTCCATCATTTTGAACGATGTATATATTGGAGACAATACTTACCTTGAAAACTGTATTGTTGAAAGTCGGGATACTATCAGAGCCAATTCCAATTATGTCGGAGAGGGCGAGATTAAAATATTGATAGAGCAAAACGACAGATACTCGATTTAAAAACGAACTACTTAGGGAGGGGGATAATTATGAAGATTACAGATGTGAGAGTTCGTAGAATGACTGACGGTGGAAAACTTAAAGGTGTGGCGAGCATCACTTTCGATGACGAGTTCGTAGTACACGACATCAAGATCATCGAAGGCGAAAAAGGACTCTTTGCCGCAATGCCTTCAAGAAAAGCCGGAGACGAGGGTTACAGAGACATCGCTCATCCGATTAAAACCGAAACCAGAAATTACATTCAGACAGAAGTTTTATCTGCTTACGAAAACATGCCGGAAGAATGAATGAACTCTGAATTGTAGAGGGGATTATAATAAAAGAGAAAGAGAGCTGAAAAGCTCTCTTTTTCGATGTTGATTTAATGTCTTAAGATGTTACAATTAAAGAGATAATATCATAAAAGAAATGATAAAAAGGGGAAAGAAATGTTTGCAAAATTATCGAAAAGAGTAATTGCGGTTATATCTTTTATGAGCGTGCTTTTAATGCTTACGGCATGTGGCGAAACGCCGATGCCGGGCTCGCAGGGAACATATTATTTTGTATATGAAAAAGGGCCTCTTGCAACGCATACGGACTACGATTACACGATTACCCTGGACGGTTACGGAAAGGGCATCTACTTAAAAAAGGGTAACGAGCATAAATTAAAATATACATACACATCTGACGGGAAGATTGAGTTTACCGATCAGATGACAAGAATAAAATATAACGGAACAATTAAGGACGGCGAGCTTCTCTTTTATGATGAAGACCCGGAAAGCATAACGGTTACGGAGTATTATTACACTAAAAAGTATTAATCACTCTGGAAAACATGCTCGGTTTATATCGGGCATGTTTTTTGTAATAATTGGTTAGAATATGATATAATAAAGTGTTTGAGTTAATTTTATGAGGTATTGAAAATGTTTATTATAGTCGGACTGGGAAATCCCGGAAAAGAATATGAGAACACCAGGCACAATGCTGGTTTTAACAGCATAGACGTGCTTGCAAACAAATATAATATTAACATCAGGGAAGCCGAGCATAAAGCTTTGGTCGGAAAAGGATATATCGAGGGGCAGAAAGTAATACTCGTAAAACCCCAGACTT
>JAEEGK010002488.1_pt1 | contig 46156 bp, 38 predicted proteins | sample 8958771 | NCBI WGS metagenome assembly JAEEGK01 (sample SAMN16246547, study PRJNA631951) | gut metagenome | biome: gut microbiome; feature: rumen; material: SC-attached | host: Bos | place: Iran: Karaj | collected 2018-10 | reverse complement strand
AACGGAAAGAAGTTCAAGGCCGTCCAGACCGGAGGTCCTTCCGGCGGATGTCTCCCGGAGTCCCTGCTTGACACACCGGTTGACTATGACAACCTCATCGCTGCAGGCTCAATGATGGGCTCAGGCGGAATGATCGTCATGGACGAGGACAACTGTATGGTCGATATCGCCCGCTTCTATCTCGACTTCATCGTCGACGAGTCCTGCGGACAGTGCACACCGTGCCGTGTCGGAACCAAGCGCATGCTCGAGATCCTCAACCGCATAGTTGAAGGCAAGGGCAAGGAAGGAGACATCGAGAAGCTCGAGGAGCTGGCTCAGACAATCAAGTCAACCTCCCTGTGCGCTCTGGGGCAGACAGCCCCCAACCCGATTCTCTCCACACTCAAGTTCTTCAGGGATGAGTATGAGGCACACATCAAGGAAAAGAGATGTCCTGCCCATCACTGCAAGGCTCTTCTTCAGTATTTCATCACCGACAAGTGCCGCGGATGTACCGCTTGTGCACGTGTATGTCCCGGCGGGGCCATCAGCGGTGAGATCAAGAAGCAGCATGTCATTGATCAGGACAAGTGCCTGAAGTGTGGCGCATGTATGGAAAAGTGCAGATTCGGTGCCATCATCAAGAAGTGAGCGGAGGAAAGAAACAATGGAAGAGAAAATGATTAATCTTACAATTGATGGCGTACAGGTACAGGTACCCGACGGATCAACAGTACTTGAGGCTGCTCGCCAGGCCGGAATCCGCATCCCCACCCTGTGCTTCCTCAAGGACATCAACAAGCTCGGCGTATGCCGCATGTGTATCGTCAACGCCGGTGGACGTGCCCTGCAGGCCGCATGTGTTCTTCCCGCAACGGAAGGCATGAAGGTCCAGACCAACACACCGGAGATCAGGGAGTACCGCAAGAACATCCTTGAGCTGACCCTCTCCACACACAAGAAAGAGTGTCTGAGCTGCATCAGGTCACAGAACTGCGAGCTGCAGAAGCTGTGTCTCGAGCTCGGCGTTGAGTTCGGCGACAAGTACGAGGGTGTCAAGAACAATTACACCATCGACGATATCTCACCGTCCATCGTCCGTGACAACAACAAGTGTATCCTTTGCCGCCGCTGCGTCTCAGTCTGCGCAAAGGTCCAGAACGTCGGCGTCATCGGACCTGTCAACCGCGGTTTCAAGACAGCCATTGAATCCCCATGGGGACTCAAGCTCAACGACATGGCCTGCATCAACTGCGGCCAGTGTATCGTCAACTGTCCCGTCGGAGCCCTTCATGAGAAGGACGATACCGATGAGGTCTGGGCAGCACTTCAGGATCCTGACAAGTATGTCGTGGTTCAGCCGGCACCGGCAGTTCGCGCAGGACTTGGCGAGGAATTCGGCTACCCGATGGGAACTTCTGTCACAGGCAAGATGGCAGCCGCTCTCAAGCGCCTCGGATTCGACAAGGTATTCGACACCGACTGGGCTGCTGACCTGACAATCATGGAGGAGGCCAACGAGCTGGTTGAGAGAATCTCCAATGGCGGAAAGCTTCCGATGATCACAAGCTGCTCACCTGGTTGGATCAAGTTCTGTGAGACTTATTACCCTGATTTCCTCGGTAACCTCTCAAGCTGCAAGTCACCGCATGAGATGGAAGGTGCAATGATCAAGACATACTTCGCAGAGAAGATGAACATCGATCCGCACAAGATCGTCGTTGTCTCTGTCATGCCTTGTACAGCAAAGAAATTCGAGGCAAAGCGCCCGGAGCTCGGACATGACGGAATGGCAGATGTCGATATCGTCATCACCACCCGTGAGCTTGCCAGGATGATCAAGAAGGCCAACATCGACTTCTGCGCCCTCCCGGACGAGGACTTTGACAGCATGCTCGGTGAGTCCACCGGAGCCGGAGTCATCTTCGGTGCAACAGGTGGTGTCATGGAAGCAGCTCTCAGAACAGCTTATGAGACAATCACAGGCAAGAAGCTTGATAACGTCGAGTTCCATCAGGTCCGTGGCGTCCAGGGAATCAAGGAAGCCACAATCAACATCGGCGGAAGCGATGTCAGTGTCGCAGTCGCCAGCGGAACCGGCAATGCAAGCACACTGCTCGATTCAGTCCGCAGCGGTGAGAAGAACTATGCCTTCATCGAGATCATGGCCTGCCCAGGCGGATGCGTCAACGGCGGCGGTCAGCCCATCGTCTCCTCTCAGGTCAAGATGAGTACTGACATCCGTGCAGAGCGCGCCAAGGCCCTCTATGAGGAGGACAGAGCCAAGGCACTGCGCAAGAGCCACGACAACTCCGAGATCAAGACACTCTACACCGAGTATCTTGACAAGCCCGGCAGCCATCTGGCTCACGAGCTGCTGCACACTCACTATCAGAAGCGCAACAAATACAGCGACTGATTGTCTTAGGTTGAACATCAGGGGCTGTCGCATTAGCGGCGGCCCCTTTCTTTATGCCTTGGGTACAATTGACAGGGAAAATTGTCAGGGCTCAGAGGCTCTGGCGTCTCTTGCTGAAATACTTTGAGTCAAGGCCGGAGAAGAGAGGGATCGCCATGGCAAGTGCCCTGAACGCATTGTCCGCGAACATGCAGATCCAGACCTCGAAAAGTGTTGTGTGAAGGACGTGGACGCAGATCACAGTGGAGAGGATTCTTATTCCCCAGGATCCGGTAGTTGCCACTATGAATGTTATCTTTGTCTGCCCCAGTCCGTAATAGATTCCCTCAGAGACTATCATCAGGCCGAACAGGGGTTCTGAGACTGCAATGAGTCTGAGAACACGTGTACCCTGCCTTATGACCTCCTCATCAGGAGTGAAGATCCTCATCATGGGACCTGCGAGGAAGAACAGCATCAATCCCGTGAAGGCCATCATTGAGACAGTCAGGATCACCGACTGCCTCTCAATGACCTTGAACTTGTCATGATTATCCTCGCCTACTGAAATCCCGATAAGCGTTGATGTGGCGCTCCTCAGGCCATAACCGGGAAGATAGAACAATGTCTCGGCGGAAAGTGCGATTGAATGGGCTGCAAAGACAGTGGTTCCCATCGAAGAGACAAGAGAGGCGAACACAATGTGTCCCAGGCAGCTTGCAGTGCTTGTGGCAAGAGCCGGAAGCCCTATCCGCACAGTCTCACGGAAGATGTCCCTGTCGAACCTCAGCGGCCTTATCTCGCACCGAAGGACCTGGCTTCTCATCATGACAATGAACATCGCCATTCCCGCAAGGGCCGATGAGACGGCGGTGGCAATGGCCGCACCGGTGACGCCAAGGCCGGCAGTATAGATCAGCAGGTAGTTCAGGATCACGTTCAGGATGTTGGCCAGGAGGTTGATCACGAACGGGGTTCTTGTGTCCTTGACGGCCCTCAGGGCACACGCGCAGATCACCGTGGACGCGCGGAACACAAGAGGTATGGATATGATTCCGAAATAGACCGATGCCTGCCTCTGTATTGAGACATCGGCCTGCATCCAGACAGGGATCACAGGGCTCAGCCCAACAGCCAAAGCCCCGATTACAAGGCCCACGGCAGCCACATAAATAATGATCTGGGACGACACCCTCTTGATCTTGTCGCTGTCTCCTGCCCCGTATGCGGCAGATACAATGGCCACCACAGCCACACCTATTGCGGAGAAGGAGCTTCCTATGAGCCAGTTGACCGTTGTTGTCAGGCTTACCGATGCGGTTGCAGCCGCACCCAGACGACCGACCATCGCGGTATCAACATACTGGAGCAGCGTTGTGAGTATCTGCTCCAGTATGACCGGTATTGCCAGTACGATGAGGCTCTTGAGGTTCCTTCTCTGCTCAAGTTTTTCCATTACAGGGAATCAATCAGTTGACTGAGACCTCCGTGATCTTGTTACCCTCGACCTTGACGCTGAGAGTCATGTAGACCGGATTGTCCTCCGGAGCCCAGGACCTGCAGTATGCGAACTGAAGGTCAAACTCTCCGTCCTTTGAGAAATCAACATCAAAGGTGAAATAACCGCCGACTCCGACCATCATCTCAGGGGCCTTGTTCTGCTTGTACTCAGAGCCTCTGAGAGTGACAGACTCGTCAAGCTTTCCGTCATCGGTGAGAAGCACCCACTGATAACCTGTGGTGGGATTGCCCTCGACATCAAGAGTCAGCTCAAGGCCTTCAGCGGCGATTGTGTACTTGTAGTTCTTGCACTCGCCCTCAAGCTTGATTCCATCATCCTCAATTGCAGCTGTCTTACATGACACTGCAGCGAAAAGAACTGCGACAATCAGCAATGCGAAACATGTCTTTCTTATCATTTTCTTTTTCTCCCTTTTCTATTTGATATGCTTGAAGTTCCCGTACGTCCTAGTGACCGGGGACACAATTACAAATGTATCATCAAACTCCCTGATGATCCTCTCGAAATCCGCGATCTGCCTGCGGTTGACCACGCAGATCAGAAGGCTCTTGTCGGTATGCGAGTACATCCCCCTTGCAGGCAGGACTGTGCAGCCGTGATGAAGCTGGCTCATCAGCGCCTGTGAGAGCTCCTCAGGCTCAGATGTGACGATCTCGAACTTGGCTGCGGTCCTTGCGCCCTTGAGGATCAGGTCTCCGACCCTGGATGTGACAAAGCTGTAGATTATGCACAGGATGACAGGAACATAGTCCATCCCGTAAGCAAAGAACGAGACGGCCGCAACTCCCACGTTGATTCCGAACACCAGCCAGACAAGGTTTATGGAAGGCTTCTTGTGGATGATAAGTCCTGCCACGATATCCAAGCCGCCCGTGCATCCGCCAAGACGGATGGTGACGCTGTAGTTGAATCCGCTGAACACACCTGCGGCAACAGCCGCCATGATCCTCTCTCCCCCGTCGTTTCCATGAAACATCAGCGTGGACAGATCCAGGTTCCTGATCAGTATGCTGGCGACCGAGAACACAACGACATAGATGAATGAGCTGATCACGTATTTCCTGCTTCGCATCACAAAGAACGCCGCGATGAGAAGCGGGATGTTGATGAACAGGTATAGCATTCCGAAGTTGACCCCGAACACGTGCCTGATGATTGTCAGGATTCCGTTCAACCCTGAAGGGGCAAAGTCATTCGGAAAGACAAATATCTGGAAATTGAACGCACCGAGCAACGCGATGATGAAGATCACCAGATAGTCCAGAACTCTTTTTGTCCTCTTTTTCATGTTCCTGTTCCCTATGCAGAATCGTACATGGTTTCAAAGAGATTAACAATAGCGCACATATAATAAGGCCACCCATTTCTGAGTGGCCTCTGACTCATTTGGTCTTCATGTATTTCTTGCGGTTCTCTTCCGGTTCCGTAACATAGTCAGTCCATTCAAATCCATTTTCACTGACCTGGAGTTCAACTCCCGGACCACGAGTCAGGGTCCCGTCTACGGTACCATCTCCCGCTCCGGCTCCTATTCCTACTACATCACTCACGGCATAGATGGTTCCACCAAAGATGGTTATCGTTCCACCGTCTACGTAGCCTCCGCCACCGATTCCGGCGCCGAAGCCGTATGTTGAGACAAATGTTCCGTTTGATGCAGAGACAACCTGCACTGAGATGTTGACCTTGCCGGCAAATGCGAAACCCATTGCCATGACGCAAAGCAATAAAATGAGAATTGTTCTCTTCTTCATGAGTGCTCTTCTTGATTAAGCCGCGGCAGATGATGCCTGCACCTGCCGCTATTTCTGATGACATCAACTTTCGTGTTCAAGTAAAACTATTTATATTAACAACAGTAGTAAGATTTCCCGTGGTTTTTTATGATATAGTATAAGTGGTAGTTTTTGTCCCGACGCATTACCGGGGCTCCTACCGCATGAAGATTTGACCGGAGAGCTGACTGATGAAAAGAATTCTGATGATTCTTGGGAACGTGATGATTGTGGCAATCATCCTTGTCCTGGTCCTGGTATATGTAAATGCCGAGCAGAAGAGGATCCTCGCGTCCCAGACAGAATCTTTTGAGAACATGACCATCGCCATGGAGAACGTGACCACCAACTATCTGGTCGGTGAGCAGCAGGTCTGCAACACATGGGCGAACTACATCAACTCAAGCAGCCTGACCGCAGAACAGGCGATCGGATTTGTCAGGGACTCCATCACATCCCCGGAGATAATGGCCCATATCCTCGTCGCCGGTGATTCCGGGGTATCAGGGCTCTCCACAACCGCACGGCCTCAGAACGCGGATGATTACTCCGTCTCATATGAGAACGTCTCCCTGTACAGCCATGGCTTCGACGGGCTTCTCAGTGAGGAGGCCATGGTGAATGTCACCAGGACCTTCACCAACCCGGTCAACGCAAGACAGTCAATAGCGTTCTGCAATTCCATCACACTGAGAGATTCCAAGACCGATGCCCCCGTGTCCGCAGTACTCCTGAGAATAGTGCCTGTGTCCTCATTTGAGAAAAAATGGGCCTTCCCGACTGACCAGTACAATGACGCCGAGATATCGCTGATAGACACCGCTGGCGACTACATCATCAAGGGCTACTCATTCAAGAACTCCAATTTCTTTGAGTTCTTCCAGTCCTACAACAGCCCCAGCTCCAGCGTCATGGAGAGTCTCAGGAAAGAGATTGCCGGAAACCCGGGAGTCGTTGAGATCAATGATTCGACCGGAAGGAAGAACCTCGTGGCGCATGCCCGCATCGATTCCACCGATGACTGGATAATCCTCTCAATGATACCCATGGATGAGCTCGGCCACATCCAGACCAACTGGGAGCTGGTCGGAATCGTGTCCGCAGGACTTTTAGTGATCCTGGCATTCAACCTGCTGATCATACTCTCATTCAACCGCCGGCTCAAGGCCGCCGTGGCTGCCGCAGACAAGGCCAACCAGGCAAAGACCGAATTCCTCTCAACCATGTCGCATGATATCCGCACACCGATGAACGCGATCACAGGTCTGACTGCGATTGCCGGGAAGAACCTGGAGGACACTGCCGCGGTCAAGGAGAACCTCAGGAAAATCAATCTTGCCAGCAACCACCTGCTGACTTTGATAAATGACATCCTCGACATCTCAAAGGTTGAGAGCGGTAAGCTGAACCTGAGTCCGGTCACCTTCTCTATCGTGGAGTGCGCGGAGAACCTGGTGAACATCTCCCAGCCCATGGTCAAGGAGAAGAACATCGACTTCAATTTCCGTATCAGCCGCTTCGAGCATGAGTACCTCTATGCCGACCAGCTGAGGCTGAACCAGATCTACATAAACATCCTGTCCAATGCCATCAAGTACACTGAGCCAGGCGGTCAGGTGAATGTGGAGATGAGGGAGGAAGCAGGATCATCGGAGAAGACAATCCGCCTGACATACATCGTCTCCGATACTGGTATGGGAATGTCCCCTGAGTTCATGGCAAGGATGTACCAGCCCTTCTCCAGGCAGACAGACAGCCGTGTTAACACCATCCAGGGCACAGGACTCGGTCTTGCCATAACCAAGCAGATGATCGAGCTGATGAACGGAAGCATAGACTGCCAGAGCGAGCTGGGCAAAGGCACCACGTTCACCGTGATACTTGAGCTTCCTGTCGCTGAAAAGCAGCTGGAAGAGATGAGGCTCCCGCAGATGAGGGTGCTGCTGGCTGATGATGATCCTGTGACCCTTGAGACCGCAGGTGATACGCTGCGTTCCCTAGGCGCTGAGGTTGATACTGCCACAAGCGGAGCTGAGGCTGTGGGCAAGGTGACAGCGGAACATGATTACAGGGTGGTGATCCTTGACTGGAAGATGCCGGACATGGACGGACTTGAAGTCGCACGCAGAATCCGCGCCGAGGTCGGCGATGATGTGCCTATCCTTCTGATCTCCGCCTACGACTGGTCTGATATGGAGGAAATCACAGAGAAGGCAGGCGTTAACGGATTCATAAGCAAGCCACTGTTCCGGTCTACGCTCTTCGCTAAGCTAAATGAGATCCTGGGCAACGAGAGCACACGCTCAGATCAGGAGGATGATGCAGATATAGCAGGAGCCCGCATACTTGTCGCAGAGGACAACGACATCAACTGGGAGATCATCTCCATGCTGCTTCAGATGCATGGTGTGGAGACTGAGAGGGCCGAGAACGGCAAACTCGCGGTCGAGCGCATTGAACGTTCGGAGGAAGGCGAGTTCAATCTGGTCTTCATGGACATCCAGATGCCTGTCATGAACGGCATTGAGGCAACCAAGAGAATCCGCAGCCTGGATAAGCCCTGGCAGTCCAGGATTCCGATTATCGCCATGACGGCTGACGCATTCTCCGAGAACATCGCAGAGTGTCTGGCAGCCGGAATGAACGGCCACATAGCAAAACCCGTGGACATGAAACTCGTGATAAAAGAGATAAAGAGAATCAAGGAGGAGAGACAATGAGCAGAAAGGGACCGGCATTTGCCCTTATTGTTCTGTTTGTCATGCTGTCACTGTGCCTTGTGGCATGCAGCAAGAAGGGAGCGTCAAGCACAAAGGAAAGCGCAAAGGGATTCGTCCCAAGGCTTGATACGAATACGAGCTGTTCGGTCTCCGTTGCCGGACATTACAGCAATTTCGAGGCCTTAGAGGCAGAGTTCAACCGCTTCGAACAATACTATCCGAACGTCAGGATGACATATGTGTACATGGACGGATACAGCAAGAGCGGCAGCAAGATCCTCTCCACCGCACTTGCGGGAAGCGAGGCTCCGGACATTTTCTTCACATACCCGTACATGTATGACTGGGTGGACGGCAAGGAGATCGCCTCCGCATCCGAGAACCTTGCAGACCCAGCTCTTGGGATTGACCTGTCATGCATCAGGTCCGCCCTGCTCAGGAAGGAGCAGAACGGCAGCATCCTGAGCGTGCCCGTCTACACCACAACATACGGCATGATGGTCAATGAGGAGATCTTCGAGAAAGAGAAGCTCTCCGTGCCGCGCACATACAGCGAGCTGATCTCCGTATGCGAGGCATTGAAGAAAGCAGGCTATGAAAATCCGATCATGGGCTACAGCCGCGGCTCCGATCTGCTTTATCCCCTATTCTACCCCTACTTCTGCGCTCAGATCATGGGAGACCAGAAGGCGTTGGACGACCTGAACGGGATGAAACCCGGTGCCGGGGAATACATGCGTGACGCCATGAAGCTGACCGCGGATTTCATGAGCCACGGTTTCATCAATCTTGAGGAGTGCGGGAAGCTCGCCAACAACTATGAGGCCGTCATCCTGAGATTCTTCGAGGGAGATGTCCCGATGATGCTTGCTTCCGGCAACACTGTCTCCGGAACAGAGAAGAGAGAGGCCAAGTCAGAGGCATTCACAGCCCATCCGTTCAAGTACAGCTTCCATCCGGTCCCGTCCACAGATCAGGGCGGATACTTCATCAACTCCATCTCCGTTGGTTTCGGTGTGAATAAGAACAGCAAGAACCTCGATATGGCGAACGAGTTCATGAGATTCCTGGTAAGCACAGGAGAGCTGAACCTGATGGCCAAGGCAAAGAGGATGGTGACACCGTGTGTCGAGATGTCACTCGACAGTGTTTATGCCCCGTTCCAGAACCTGGATGACAAGCGTTTCATCAACCAGTCGGATCTCGGTCTGGAGGACAGGCCTGCGTCCCAGGTCAGCAAGGCAGGCCTGCAGGTCGCATTAGGCAACATGACCGTGGATGAGGCTGTTGCGGCATTCGGGTCAATTCAATGACATTAAGGCCACTCACCTCTGAGTGGCTTTTCTATATTGCGTTGGTTTTCATCTAAATGCCTGTTTTTCAGGACCTGCTAGATGTATTTTTCATCTAAGCTGTCCTAAAAACTACATATTTAGATGAATTCAGGAATTCCATACTGTGCCTGAGACAGAAAAAAGGCACCTTTTTCAAGGTGCCTTTGTCGCCAAAAAACAAACATCAAAGGGAATCCCAGACCGCAACAACCGAGTTATGGAACATGATGTCAACTTCGGTTCCAGGCTGGTACAACATACCGTTGAGACCCCATCCAGCGAAAGAATATCCCGGACGGGAAGGCGCCGCCGGGAATGTGAACCTGGCTCTTCCGTAAGGTTCATCCGTCTGGACATTCTCCGTTCTAAAGCCCTCACCGTTGTTCGGTATGATTGTCACTTTCCAGAATGATGGATTGGATGGCTCCCAGCGAAGAGGTTCATCGCTTCGGGTTATAGTCACAGTAAATCTCAGTGGTTTATCATTAGAATACGCATACAAGCAGAATGTCTCCAAATAGTCCGAATCACTAACTAGATGACTGCCAGATGACCCATACAAAGCATTTCCACTCATTCCGACACCATAAGAATGGCTACTGTTGAAATAGGTTTCAGTATATCCTCTACCATAGAAATCGCCCTTGACTCCACCATTGAGTTCGTTGCATTCGATTGAGACGAACAGGTTGTTTTTAAGTGTCTTGTCCTTGTCTTCGGAGCGAACCAGGACCGGATACTTAAAGCTGGTATGGGCAGGGACATCCACAGAGAATACAAGCTCATTATCCGTTGTGAGTATAATACTGGCCAGGTTCCTCTCATAATCAGAAATCTCCCTGATGTAAACATCGGCATAATGCCTTGGCTCATGATCTGTGTCGAAAACCGGGAAATCAATAAGGAAATCTTTGGATGGGTCAATCTCACCCAGATACACCACAGAGGCACTTGGTTCATTTGAGGCAATCGGAATGGCGAAATCCCTTGATCTGCCATCCAGGAACCTTGTCATTGAGGCGCTCCATTCGTCCAACCCATACCATCCGGGCTCATACTTCTCCATGACAAGCACATATTCCTTTCCTGGAGTCGCCGTGGATGTATCAACCTGGAGAACCTCGTAGTAATCGTTGATCTCTGTGACGGAAGAGTCACAGCTCAGCATTAAAGTGGGCTTGATAGATATCTTCCGAGTCCAATCCGAACCGGAGAGAATACCTATCTTGTTGTAGAGAATCACCGCATCATGGCCAGTGAGGTCAAAAGCCCCGAACATTCCACTGTACTCATCGACAATGGCAGAGAAGTTAGTAGACACCATGGCCCAGTCGGAGCAGCCAGACCCACTTCCTGTCCCCTCTGTGAAAAGAGTCAGCCTCTTCTTCTCTTCTGGCGTGAAGTCAAAAGGCGGTTGGGTCAGATCCACGTAATAGTATTCTTCCCAGACTCTCTCACCCTCCTCTGTAATGAAGTCAGGTTCCCCTGTAGCATACAATGTGAGATCTGTCCCTGCCTTGAGCTCCACCACACTAATCTCGCCTTCGGTGGTGATATTGACATCACCACCGACGAAGTTACAGGAGCAATCCTCGTCAGGGATTGGGATGTTTGTCCCAACTTCAGTGGTAAGAATGTTATCTGATGGTTCATTATCTCTTGAAACCAATCCTCTTGCTCCACCGTTTTTGGTCTTCACCGCATACAGAACTGTCGGATCCATGCTATTGATACTAATGTCAGTAAATCTTCCTGCAGGAAACCAAACATCCTTCTGAGAAGATGCGTCGATTGTCAATTCATGCGGAGAAGCAGAGCTCCCGTCAGAACAAGACACGGCAAAAAACAGTAGAATGCACAGGGAAAGCAAAATGGCACTAACAGACTTCATTGAGAACTCCTTCTCTGATGAATAATAGCATGATGAAACTATCATTCAATTCTAATTAATAATACAATACCACAAATACAGCACTAATCCTCTTACCATGCATCCATCATTTTACTGGTCATTACAATAGAATGCTAGGGATATAATTATGGTTGTTTCAGTACTGATGGCTGTTTTTGCTGACTATGGACATTATCGACACGGTGGCAAAAAAAAGTCCTTCCAGCAATTTCAGTTACTAGAAGGACTTTTGTCGTTTGAGCGGACAGGGGATCGAACCCTGGACCCGCAGATTAAGAGTCTGCTGCTCTACCGGCTGAGCTATCCGCCCGACGCGAGGTTATGTATAGCATTTTTTGGATTCTTGCGCAATACCTATGGGAAATTATTTTCTCTTATCTATATTATAAACCCATCATCTTGGCATAGAACGCGAGGAATCCCTCCATCGGCCTTTTATGCTTCGGATATCTGCCGCATCTGTAGTTGTCCATCACAATCTCGTAGCGCTTGAGGGCGCGGCTCACGGAATCGTCCCATGAGAGATAGAGGTTCTCGGATGCGTTCTGCCCCACCCTGTGCATGACCTCAGGATGGTCAATTGCCCTCATCAGGCAGGTTGCGAGAGACGCCGGTGTCTCGTCAATCAGCAGACCGTCAACACCGTTGGTCACTCCCTCGCTGGCACAGCTGTCTCTGACCAGCACGGAACCGAGCGAGCAGGCTGCGGCCTCTCTGACCACAAGGCCATTGGTGTCGAACGTGGACGGAAACAGGAACAGATCCGCACGTGAGTACCAGGCGGCAAGCTCCTCACGGTCATATACAGGACCTGTGAAGAAGCACTTCCTGTCAAGGCCCAGGTTGCTGCAGTAAGATCTGATCTCCTCTTCCTCCTGGCCCTTTCCGACGAACACCATCCTGAAGTCAACGTCATTTGATCTCAGCGCAGCAAGGGCATCAAGTATGATCCTCAGGCCCTTGTACCACATTAGCCTTCCCACGAACAGGAACACAGGAACTCCCTGAGGCAGGTCATAGGAGGCGGTCACCTTCCTTATCAGATCCGGCTCTGCGGTGTGCTTTCTCATGTCAACGCCGTTGTCCATGACGATGTAGTCACCCTTATAACCCAGGCTCTTGAGGCTTTCCCCGGCACCTCTGCTCACCACCCATAGCTCATCGCAGGAGCTCACGCTCTCGATCAGGACCTTTATAGCAAGCTGAGAGACAACCTTGCTCTTGATGGCCTTACGGATCTCGATGTCGAATTTGGTGTGATAGGTCATGATCATGGGAACATCCAGGGCTGACCTGAGCTCCATGGCCAGGATGTTTGACATCATCGGGCAATGGCTGTGAAGAAGCCCCACGTCCATTGTCTTGATTATCTTCATGGTGTCCGCATAGAAAGGATTCCCGACCACATAGCCTATCTTGTTTGACATGTCCATGCCCGGATACCTGATCACCGGAAATCCGAGGTTGGCGTCATCGGCCTCAGGATGGTCCGGAGTGACAACACTCACGCCCACACCTTTTCTGCTGAGAACCTTACCGTAATTGAATACCGCATTTGAGACTCCGTCGATTATAGGCGGAAATGAATCATTAAGAAGGCAGATGTCTTTCATGATTTTACTTTAGCATTTTGCTAAATATTATGCCATGCATGCCTTCAAGTCACACTGATTTCCATTCAAACACAGAAGACCGGCACTTGACCGGTCTTCGTGTTTGCGGGAAAAGGGACTTGAACCCTCACTCTTTCGAATAGGAACCTAAATCCTACGTGTCTGCCAGTTCCACCATCCCCGCAGTGTGTCATGAGAATAACATAAATGCAAAGGAGATTCAATTGAAACTTGATTTGTGAAATTGGCGGTGTTATAATCTTGTTCATTCACCAGCCATCAGAGTCCTGACGATGGCCGTTGAGCAAAAGGAGAGGTTTTTTAATGCATTTCGATCTTGCCCCAATGTTCAAATATTTCACAATGGTTGATTTTCTTGATTTGGGATTAAGGATTATCCTGTCTGCCGTCTGCGGCGCTGTCATTGGCCTTGAGAGGGAGCGAAGATACAAGAACGCAGGTCTAAGGACCCATGTAATCGTAGCCATCTCGGCAGCAATCCTGATGATTGTCTCAAAATACGGGTTCCTGGACATAGCAAGCATACCTGATGTCAGGCTCACATCGGACGGAGGAAGAATCGCGGCCGGTGTCATCCAGTCCATAGGTTTCCTCGGTGCAGGTGTCATCTTCGTGCGAAAGGAGAGCATCATAGGACTGACAACAGCAGCAGGTCTCTGGGCCACGGTGGGAATAGGACTGTGCTTCGGAAGCGGAATGTATTTCCTGGGAATCTCGGCAACTCTGATCCTTGTCCTAGTGAACATCCTTCTGAGAATCCATCATCAGAGGATATCATTCCAGACCATAATCACCATCTCAAGCAACATCACCAAGCATGGCATGTCTATCGACCAGTTCAACAAGGCACTTATCGATGCCGGCGCAAAGCTGAGGGACTTCTCATTCAACAGGAGCGATAACGGCATCGTGGTCAAGACGAATATAGTGCTGAGTGACAAGATGACGATGATCGAGCACGTGCAGACCCTGGAGAGCCTGCCGTTCGTCGATTCGTTCGAGGTCTATCCGTCTTAATTATTTGAAGAATGCGCTGTAGAGGGCGTTCACTGCCTTCTCGTAATCTGCCTCATCAATTCCCACAATGATGTTGATCTCGCTGGAGCCCTGATCGATCATGCGGATGTTCACGTCTGCGTTGGCAAGAGCGGAGAATACCTTTGCGGCAACTCCCTTGCGGTAGACCATCCCTATACCGACGATGGCAATCAGCGCAATCCCGGTGTCAACGATGATCGAGTCCGGCTCAAGCTGCTCCTGGATGTTCTCCATGATCTGGGAGCGGCAGGAGCGAAGATCGTTGGAGTCAACAATCACAGACATTGTGTCAATTCCTGACGGGACGTGCTCGAAGGAGACTCCCGCGGAAGCGATTATGTTCAGCAGCCTTGCTGCGAAACCCACCTCGTTGTTCAGCATAGCCTTCTCAACGCGGATTGAGCTGAAGCCCTTCATGCCCGCAATGCCTGTGACGACACTACCGCTCTCAGCGACATTGTGTCTGTGCGGCACAATCCAGGTCCCCTCATCCTCAGGGCGGTTGGTGTTCCTGATGTTGATTGGAATGCCTGCGCTCCTGACGGGGAAGACGGCATCCTCATGCATGACAGAGGCTCCCATGTAGGAGAGCTCTCTCAGCTCCTTGTAGCTGATCTCCTTGATCGGAAGCGGTGAGTCAACGATCCTGGGATCGGCTGAGAGCATTCCGGAGACATCGGTCCAGTTCTCATAGACGGCGGCCTTTGCGGCACGGGCCACAATGGCTCCGGTGACATCGGAGCCGCCGCGGCTGAATGTCCTGATCTTTCCGTCTGCTCCGGTTCCGTAGAAGCCTGCCACCACTGCCCTCTTCTTTCCTGTAAGCTCATGGGCAAGGGCATCGTTCGTCTTCTCTGTGTTGAGCCTTCCGTCCGGCTGGAAGAAGATGCACGTGGCCGGATCGATGAAGTCATAGCCGAGGTATGAGGCAAGAAGCTTTGAGTTCAGGTATTCCCCGCGGCTTGCCATGTAGTCCTTCTCCGGCGCGTCCTCAAGGTGGCTGCAGATCATGTTGAACTCGCCGTCGACGTCAAAGGAGACACCGAGCTCCGAGGCGATTGAGCTGAAACGGGCCTTGATGGCATTGAGCTGGGCCACGAAATCATTGCCTGAGGTGGCGAGATTATAGCAGGAATAAAGCATGTCTGTTACTTTAGTATCATCCTTGCTGCGCTTGCCGGGTGCTGATGCAACCACATAATTGGTTCCTTCGTGAGATCTGATGATGGCTGCCACCTTCCTGAACTGGGAAGAGTCGGCAAGTGAGCTGCCGCCGAATTTGAGAACGGTTGTCTTCATTTATTATGTCTCCTATGAGATGTACGGCCTGAAGAAATCCTCAAGCGCCTTGTTGTCACCCGTGTACAGGAATGTGGTCATTCCGACCTTTCTCGCACTCTCGATGTTGACAGGAAAATCGTCTGTGAACACTGCCTGCTCAGGGGCAAAACCCTCAGTGTCAAGGATGTACCTGTAGAAAGCCTGATCCGGCTTAGTGTAGTGGATCTCATGCGAGGCATAGAGCTTGTCAAAGCAGTCGAACGGATGATCCGGCATGGCCTTGCAGAACTCCCAGTGCCCGGCATATGTGTTTGAGCCGGAGACAACCCTGTGGCCGCTCTTGCGGAGCCTGTTGATCAGGTCGATCATAGGCTTGTTTGCCACCGGATGGTAGTAAGTCATCATGATATCGTTGTCTGAGAGGTCAATCTTGTACTTGTGCTCGAACATCCTGTACATGATCTCAGGCCCGCAGAAGCCGTCCATGAAGGGCTTGCTGTATGCAGCCCAGTCAGAGCGGACCTCATCACGGTCAAGATGATAATGAGCGCTGAACTCATCCATGACAGAAGGATGGAACACAACCACTCCACCGATATCAAAAACAAACAGTCTTCTTTCCATGGGAATAATCATGCCATATTATTGAGGCTTTGGGAATTAATGGGCTATAAATCAGTTCTCAGCCCAGAAGATCGCGGTCTTGACGGCCTTCTTCCAGCCCTTGATCAGCCTGTGTCTCTTTGACTCTGAGATGTTTGCCTCAAAGAGCTTGTCCACTCCCCAGTTCTTCTTGATGTCTTCCTTGTTCTTCCAGTAGCCTGTGGCAAGGCCTGCAAGGTAAGCGGCGCCAAGGGCTGTTGTCTCAATGCACTTGGGCCTGACGACCTCGGAGGCAAGGATGTCGCTCTGGAACTGCATGAGGAAGTTGTTCGCGCTTGCTCCTCCGTCAACACGCAGGCTTGTGATGGACAGACCGGAGTCCTGCTCCATGGCCTTCGCGATGTCATAGGACTGGTATGCCAGGGACTCAAGAGTTGCCCTGATGAAGTGGGCGCGGCTGCAGCCTCTGGTAAGGCCAACGACAATTCCCCTCGCATTCTGTTTCCAGTATGGTGCTCCGAGTCCGGTGAATGCAGGCACCACATAGCAGTCGGCGGTTCCGTCGACACGCTCGGCCCACTCCTGGCTCTCAGGGGCATTCTCGACAATGGCCATCTGGTCCCTGAGCCACTGGATCGCGGCTCCCGCCACAAAGACGCTTCCCTCAAGGGCGTATTCCACATGATCCTTGTATCCGACGGCTATTGTAGTCACCAGTCCGTTCTTTGACACGACCGGCTTGGTTCCGGTGTTCATAAGCATGAAGCATCCCGTTCCGTAGGTGTTCTTCATGTCTCCTTCCTCGAAGCAGCACTGGCCGAACAGGGCGCACTGCTGGTCTCCTGCGGCACCGGCGATGGGGATCTTTCCGCCGTACATCTCATAATCAGAGTAGCCGTAGATGCAGCTTGACGGCTTGACCTTCGGCAGGATGTTCTTCGGGATATCAAGGATCTTCAGGAGCTCGTCATCCCACTGGAGCGTGTGGATGTTGAATATCATCGTCCTGCTGGCGTTGGTGTAGTCCGTGACATGAACCTTGCCCTTAGTGAGCCTCCAGATGAGCCAGGTCTCGATTGTTCCGAACAGGATGTCCCCTTCCTTTGCCTTCTCCCTTGCACCCGGCACGTTGTCCAGCAGCCACTTGATCTTTGAGCCCGAGAAGTATGCGTCAGGCACAAGTCCGGTCTTCTCCCTTATCTTGTCGGAATAGCCGGCTTTCACAAGGCCGTCGATGATGGGAGCCGTTCTCCTGCACTGCCAGACAATAGCGTTTGCTATTGCCCTTCCGGTCTTCCTGTCCCAGAGCACTGTTGTCTCTCTCTGGTTGGTGATTCCGATAGAGTCTATGTCCGCTGCGGTTATGCCAAGCTTCCTGATCGCTGCCCTTGAGACCTCAAGTGTGGTGTCCCAGATCTCCTCGGCGTCGTGCTCCACCCAGCCCGGCTTGGGGAATATCTGGGTGAACTCCTTCTGCGCCACGCTGCAGATCTTGCCGCTGTGGTCGAATAGGATACATCTGGAACTGGTTGTTCCCTGATCAAGTGCCATGACATATTTCATAGGGGTTTCTCCTTGTTTGATTATCAGCAATATAAATTCTAGCCCCTGTGAAACAGGCGGGTCAAGGAAAGATTTTTGAACATTTGAATCAAAAACGTTCAAAAACGTTCATTCTTTCGTTGACAGCCGCTTCTTAATGCCATAGACTTCAGATGGACTCAAATCCGATGAGAGGGCATGCCATGCTTCCGATGGAAAGACAGCAGAGAATATCCGATATCCTTCAGGAGAACGGGATAGTTCAGGTCTCCAGACTTGCAGAGGAGTTCGGTGTCTCCGAGCTCACCATCCGCAGGGATCTTGACCAGATGGAGGAGAGCCGCCTGCTCAAAAGGACACACGGCGGAGCCACGATCCTGAGGAACATGAACGCGGAGCCTCATTACCTTCAGAAGGCAGCCCAGTTCGCTGAGGAGAAGAAGCGCATAGCACAGAAGGCAGCAGAGTTTGTGGAGGACAATGACATTGTCATGGTCAACAGCGGCACAACCGCATCCGCAGTACTGAGGGCACTTCTGGAGAGCGGAAAGACAATAACAATCATCACAAACAACATTGATGTCTTCAATCAGCCGGACACGCTTGGAAAATGCACAATCATCCTCACAGGAGGCATTTACAGGAGCAGATCCAGGGCACTTTCCGGCTCACTTGCGATCAATCCGCTCGAGGGCATGTTCGCAAACAAGGCATTCATCGGAGTTGACGGGATCTCAGAGGATGTGGGACTTACCACCCCGATCTATGAGGAGAGCGTGGTCAGCAGGATGATGCTGACGCACACCTCAGGCAAGGCTTATGTCATTGCCACTCACAACAAGATCGGTGTCACCAGCAACTACAGGATCGGAAAGCTTGATGAGATCCACGGGATAATAACCGACCGGGAGGGCGCTGAGTTCTTCCGCACTGACAGCGATATCAAGGCCGAGATAATCGAGGCCTGAGAATTGGAGGAATAGATATGGAGACAAGACCTTTTGTGCCATGGAAGATGGTGAACGACTTCATGGTCGATGTGTTTGAGAAATACGGTGTACCCAGAAAGGATGCGGAGATCTGCGCTGATGTCCTTCTCGAGTCTGACAGAAGAGGAATCGAGAGCCACGGCTGCAACCGCTTCAAGCCGATTTACCTTGACAGAATCAAGAACGGTACTCTACTTCCTGTCACAAAGATCGACATTGTGAAGGAGACTCCCACAACAGTTGTCATGGACGCCAACAACGGAATGGGAATGGTCGCTTCCTACAGGATGATGGAGATGCTCATCGAGAAGGCCAAGAAGTACGGAATGGCCGGCGGAACAATCTTCAACTCAACCCACTACGGAATTGCCGGCTACTGGACCACAATGGCCGAGAAGGCCGGAATGATCGGTATCTCCGGAACCAACGCTCGTCCGTCAGTCGCACCGACCTGGGGCGTTGAGCCAATGATGGGAACCAACCCGCTGACATTCACAATGCCGACAGACGAGGATTTCCCCTTCAACTTCGACTGCGCCACATCAACCATCCAGAACGGAAAGATCGAGTTCTATGAGAGAAGCGGTAAGCCCACTCCTGCAGGACTTGTCGTCAACCGCCAGGGTGAGACAATGACAGACAGCGGCAAGATTCTCAAGGACATGAGAGCCGGTCAGGCTGCACTCTGCCCGCTCGGAGGTCTTGGAGAGGCAACAGGCGGCTACAAGGGCTACGGCTTCACTACAGTCGTCGAGATCCTCTCAGCTGCTCTTGCAGGCGGACCTTACATGAAGGCCCTCAACGGCAAGGATGAGAACGGCAAGGCTCAGATGTACAGGCTCGGCCACTTCTTCTTCGTCATCAACCCGGAGTTCTTCATGGGTCTTGAGACATTCGAGAAGACCGCAGGCGGAATCTGCCGCGACCTCAGGGCATCGGCAAAGGCCCCGGGAGCAGAGCGCATCTACACCGCAGGAGAGAAGGAGCATCTGGCATGGCTGGACCGCAAGGACAAGGGCGTACCTGTCGGAGAGGCGATCCAGAAGGAGTTCGTTGCACTGCGTGACGAGTTCAACCTGCCTTACAAGTTCCCGTTCGAGAAATAAGTCACTATTGGCTTGGGGAGGACCATCGTGTGAGAAGCGATGGTCCTTTTTTTGTGCATTTAGGGCATTTAGAGCATGTAAGGCATCTAGGGCATCTAGAGCAATTAGGGCAACTAACTACATCTAGACTTGTATCATACTGCCGAAATACTCCGCCCAGGGGCTGTCAGCACGGTAGAAGACCGGGATGCTGTGGCCTGCAGCCTCCGACTCAATGAAATGGATGCCTTTCTTGTAGGGCTTTCCGGAGAACAGGTTCACCCACTCTCCTTCGGGAAGGATCACATTCCTGCCCTTGGCGCCTTTCTTGAGGACAGGGGCAACCAGCATGTCAGGACCCAGCATGTACTGGTCCGTGCAGGTCAAGGCCCAGGATTCGGAGCTGTACCAGTTCATCGGACGCATGACACTGAGGCCCTTCTGCTCATTCTCCTTCTCACAGAACAGGATGTAGTCTTTGAGCCTGAGATGAAGGTCTGACCAGTAGGCCATGTAATCCAGGGTCTGGTCATCTGAGTCAAACTGCCAGTTTGCCGCAGGGCGGTTGCCCTCGTGTGTGCGCATGACGGGAGTGAAGCAGCTCATCTGAGTCCACCTCAGAAGAAGCTCCTTGCTGCGCTTGAGCCATGCAACGGTGGTGTAGCCGCCGATATCGCTGAAGGAAATCCCGTGACCGCTGTATGCCAGGGACAGGGCAGCGGGAATGACAGACCGGATTCCGTCATCGCGTGACCAGTCCACGTTCTGGTCCCCTGCCCAGATGCTCTGGGCATAGCGGGGGCTCATGGCATTTCCGCTTCTCATGAAGAAGATGACCTTGTCCAGGTTTCCCGTCTCCTCAAGTGCCTCATGGTTGAGCTTTGCCCAAAGGCCGGGCCACATGTTGTGCGCAACTGTACCGGAGACCCCGCTATGGACCACAGCATCAGTCGGAAGGTACTCGCCGAAATCTGCCATCCAGCCGGCTGAGCCGAACTCCAGCATGTTATTCTTGATCTTCTGTTTGTACCAGCTGTAGGCATCGGGATTTGTCAGGTCCACATGGCCGCAGTCGAATTCGCCGAAGTCAATGAAGTAATCCTCACCTGCGGGGTTCTTCACAAGGTAGCCCTTCTGGACGGCCTCGTTGCAGAGGCTCTTGCCCTTGATCAGGTATGGGTTGATGTATGTGGTGAAACAGATTCCCTGCTCCCTCAGCTCACCGATCCATTTGTCAAGGCCGGGATACATCTCGGGATTCCACTTCCAGTCCCAGAGGACGCGTTTTCCGAATGATGTGACGATCTTTCCGGACCAGTCCTGGGCCCAGAGCGCGCAGACTCTCACGTTGTGCGAGAGGGCCTTCTCCAGCTTGCCTCTGACCACATCTGTACCGCCCTGGACGCCCAGGATCATGCCGTCATGGACCCATGACGGGAGAACCGCCTGACGCCCCAGAAGAAGGCTCACCTTGGATGCGGTGTCCATCAGCGATGTTCCGAATCCGACTGTGATCTCTGTCGGAAGACTGTATGAGATTATCCTGTGGCTCCTGTGGTTCTTGAAGTCCAGGATGCAGTAGTCAAAGCTGTTGACATGGATGAAGTAGTTTCTGTCGGATACGAACGTTGGCTGCGGATAATATGTGGTGTGATAGGCGCCGCCTGCCTTGTCATGCATCTGGGCAAGAAATGTCAGAGGCCTGTTGTAACGCCGTCCTACACCCTGCTCCCTTGTCATTACGGGGAACCTGTGGCCGCGGAGGTTGAGATAAGAGTACTGCTCGCCTCCGCCGAACACGGCCTCGCCGCTCTCTGCCTTGAATGCCAGCATGTACCTGTTGAAGCTGCCTGAGACAAGCTCGAATGAAAGGGTCAGGAAACCGTTCTCATAAGACGGGTGAAGGCGTATCTTTGCACCATTGCCACAGTACCGTACATCCTGACCGGAGACGGCGGCATCCAGATTCTCCCACTTTATGTGACGCTCCTTGACCTTGAAGTTTCCGCGGTACATTGAAATGTCCGAGCTGCCGTTGCCGACAGAGAGATGAGGAAGCGCAAAGATGCGTCCGTCAACTGAAACCGCCAATCCTGAGTCATCAATAATACTGAGCATACTTGAATTATCATGCCGCTTTCAAACCAGGTCAAACACTTTTATGCTTTTTTTATAAAACGTGCTATAATCGTCTCATGCCTATTCAGGATTACAGTCAGACAACAGTGGACCCGGTAAGGGCAACAGATATCAGGCACAGGAACATAATGGCCGTGCTGTCGGCAATCTATGCCTCACGAACAGAGGGAGGGGTGTCGCAGTCGCAGATTGTCAGCGGGCTGGGTCTCCGGGCTCCGTCGGTTTTCCGTATCTTCTATTACCTGGAGGAGAACGGCTACATTGAGCAGTGCGAGGGCAAGACTGCACATGCCCCGCGCAAGGGCCGCCATCCGTCATTCTACACTGTAAGGCCAACTGCCCTGTACACCATAGGAATTGACTTCTGGGCATCCTGCCTGTCACTTGGCGTGTTTGATTTCAACCGCCAGCGCATATACTCGCACACAGAGGACCTTGAGGAAGGAATCAGCGCATCTGATGTGGAGAATCTGATCTGCACGCTTGTGCAGAATGCCGTCACAGCTCTAAGCATCCCAAGGGAGAAGATAGCCGGAATAGGCATTGCCGCCCCAGGTAAGATCAATGTCCACAGCGGAACCATAATCTTCTATCCCAGGATCAAGGGCATGGAGAATTATCCGCTGAAGGAGAACATCGAGAAAAGGCTAGGCCTCAAGGTCATGGTCCACAACAACTGCGGCGCCCTTTCCTATTCGGTTTACAGATACGGCGGAAAGAACCCCGGAAAGGCGATGTTCGCATTCCTTTTAAGAGGTGGAGTGAACGGCGCCCTGGTCTCAGACAGCGGGATCTACACAACAGCAGACGGGACCACAATGGAGGCAGGACATATCCTTGTGAACTTTGACGGGCCCAGATGCAGTTGCGGCATGAAAGGATGCCTTCAGGCCTATTTATTAGATTTGAATGCCCAGATCAATGAAGGCAAGCCGAAAACAAGGCTGTTTGAGTCACTTACGGACATCAATGATGAGAAAACAGCAGAGACACTCAAGAAGGCGGCATTCTACATCTACACATGCATGAAGACCGTTCAGAGATTCATGTCACCCGACTCATTCCTGATAATCGGACCCTCACAGTTTGTCGCTGATGCGATCGCATCCGAGGTCAGGAACCTCTTCAGGACAACAAAGGACCGCTTCCAGAACAGTGAGCCGGATGTGTACTCAGTTGAGTATGACAATGTCATGGCTCAGGCAGGAGCATCGGATCTGGTGCTGGATGCGTTCTTCGAGTCATAAGAGCATTATCACGCCTGTCACAAGAAGGCAGATGTAGACAACAAGGGAGAACACTTTCTCATTGACGCGCCTGACTATCAGGTTCCCGGCTATAATGCCTGCTGCAACAAACGGCACAAGGCAGAGGATTGTCCTTCCTGTCTCCGTGTTCAGAGAACCGTCGGCAATGTATGAGACAACAAGGATAGTGTTCAGGGTCACCCACAGGAGGCACATGGTGGAGCGGAAGCTGTCCTTCTCCTTTACCGCAGACGAGGCATAGACAATCGCAAGCGGACCGCCGGAGGAGAACATTCCGTGAATCACCCCGGCTCCGACAAGGGCAAGATAAGAGTACCATCTGACCTTGGTCTCACCGTCTTGCTCCTCTTTCTTTCTCATCAGGGAGAAGTACCTGATGAGCCTGAATGCAGAGACGGCGATTATGAAGCACGCCAGGATCCTCTTGAGCACAGCTGTGTCCGCCACATTCTGCAGCAGGCGGCCGACAAAGAGAAACGGCAGCATAAGGCCTGCTATTATCAGGTAGTTTTTCCAGTCGATCCTGCTGCGCTCCCTGATCACCACAGAAAGCTGCGGGATGATGGCCACCAGTGTCAGGACCACCACTCCCTTATGCATTCCCAGAAGCGCGGTGACAAACGACACCGCCATGACGGTGCCGCCGAAACCGGTGACAACCTCAAGTGTGAATGAGAGAAATACAGTAAGACCGCAGAGAAGGATCTCAGTCAATGGGAATCACCTTGCGGTTCTCTCCAAGAAGCCCTATGTGAACACCCTGGCTTACAAGAGGCTCCCAGTCCCTGTGGGTGATCATGTACTTGTTGGACATATGAAGGATCTTTGACTCCGGATCACCGTTTGCCCGGATCTTCTCCTTCAGCTCTGGATCAAGCGGCCTGTTGGTTCCCATCGGCAGGATGATCACTGTCTTGTAGCCCCTGCTGTCCACCTTGCAAGGTGCAAGATGAAGGATCTCCGGCTTGAGCAGGAAGGCGCAGTCCTTCGGGATGTAGAAGACCTCGGCCTTTGAGGAGTCCACATGATCGAAGTCAACAAGATCCTCAGGCAGCATCCACCACATCAGGCAGTCTGTGATTGCAATTGTCAGCTCGGGGCCCTTGTGGTACTCGCTTCCGTTCATGGAGTAGTTCGGACCGTTGCAGTAGCCGATCTGAGGCACAAGTCCGCCGTAGAACGCACAAAGTGCGGCATCGTTCTCCTCTGTGTGGAGCTCCGGGATGTCGGCCACGTAGGTGTTGCGTTCGGGGATGACCGTGGTGCGGTCAATGTAGTCGGATATCCCCTTGAACACGGGTGAGCTGACAAGGCGCGCATAGCGTGAGAACAGCTTCTCGTCAACGGTATGGATCACAAGTCCGGGATTCTTCTCCCTCAAAAGTGTCAGTCTGTCCATCAGATCAGCTCCTCCAGAAGCGGGTAGATGTTCTCCTTGGTGGCGACAGGCAGCTGGTTCCACATCTTCGGGTCATCGAACGAGCGCTCGAAGTTACTGTCTATGTCATCACGCCTGAGCTCGATTCCAAGGTCGGAGAACCTCTGCGGCTGGCGCAGATACACGGTGAGGTCAGCCACATCCTTCTGAAGCGCTGTGACAAGAGCGTCAACAGATTTGAGATTCGGATGGAAGGCCTTTGAGATGCGGGCAAGGTTCTCCCTTGTAGTCTGGTTCTCGCATGCAAGGTGGAACACCCCGTTGAGGGTGAAGGCACATGCTGTGCCGTGCGGCACATGCCAGGTCTCGCTCAGGACAAAGCTCAGGGCATGACCTGCGGCTGTTCCGGTAAGGTTGAACGCCATGCCTGCCATGCATGAGGCATGGAGCATGCGTCTTGCGGCATCGTAGGCGGCGCCGTCAACGGCCTTGCCTTCCCTGATGGCGAGGCTGGAGTCGTACATCGTGCGGATGTTGGAGAGAACCTCAATGGCTGCCGCCACCGAGAGCTCCAGCGTCTGGGGCTTGGCGTTCTTGTTCCAGATTGACTCCAGGGCATGGTCCAGGGCATCAAGGCCGGTTGAAGCCACCAGTGCAGGCGGTGCCTTGACCACGAAGTCCTGCACCAGGACTGCCTTGTGCGCGTGCATCAGAGGAGATCCGAGAGTGTACTTACGGCCGTTCTGAGAGGTGTAGACCCCGACCTTTGTGACCTCGCTTCCGGTTCCTGCAGTTGTGGGCAGAAGCACTAGAGGCGCGCAGCGTCTCTCAATCTTGCGTCTGGGGCTGTTTCCCAGATAATCGTCCAGCTCCCCGCCGTTTGTCTTGAGCATGGCAAGGGCCTTGGCGCTGTCAAGGACGCTTCCGCCGCCTATTCCGACTATCACGTCACAGGATCCGAAGGCAGGGTCCCTGTACATCTGCATGATGTCATCTGTACGCGGATTGGGCTGCACCTTGTCAAAGACAATGGCCTCAGAGCCTGAGAAAGACGAAATCAGATGCTCTTTTGCCTCTATCGGGGCATTGTCTGTGACAATGGCGATTCTGTTTCCGCCTGAAATCCCTCTGAGAAGGGCCTTTGTCATATGCTTTCTCTCAAGCACCTTCAGCGGGCTGAGATTTGAGCTGATCATCTGAAGTTCTCCTTCTCAATGTCCTCTACAATGTGGAAGTTCTTTGTCAGGAAGTCCTTCTTGAACTCCATCTTCTGCGTGAACTGCATGCTGAGCCATGCGTCAACGATCTCACAGCCCAAGAACGGTGCGGTGATCCATCCGCCAAGTGTGATGACGTTGGCGTTGTTGATGATCTTGGCCCTCTCACCGGAGAACACAGAGTCAACGACACAGGCATAGATTCCCTTGTGCTTGTTGGCCACAATTGCCATTCCCTGTCCGGTTCCGCAGATCAGGATTCCCTTCTCCGCCTCACCGCTCTGGATTGCCTTGCAGACCTTGGGTGCCTGCTCTGTGTACGGATGCGGCTCGTTCTCATTGGGGATTCCGAAGTCAAGGACCTCGATTCCCTTCTCTTTCAGATGCTCGGCTATGGCTTTCTTAAGCGGATATCCGCTCAGATCAGATGCGATTGCGATTCTCATGTTGTCCTCACTTTTTCTCAATTATTGTCTTTGCCCTGGCACATATGTCAGAGGCAGAGAGATTGTACTCATGAATCAGATAATCCAGGTTGCCCACCTGTCCGAAGCGGCCCTGGATCCCTATATAGCCCATCCTGCAGCTGACGTTCTCATCTGCAAGAAGCTTTGTCACCGCCATGCCAAGGCCTCCGTCAACCTGATGGTTCTCACAAGTGACTATGGCTTTTGTCTTCATTGCCTTCTCAAGGATCAGATCCCTGTCCAGCGGCTTGATGGTAAGAGCGTCAATGACAGTGACATGGATGCCGTCCTTCTCAAGCATTGCGGCGGCCTTAAGGACCTCCTGCATCATCACCGCGCCAAGGCCTATCAGTGTCACGTCACTTACTTCAGCAAGGACCTTGGAGCGGCCCAGCTCGAACTTCTCGTCCTTTCCGTAGATTGCCGGAGAGTCCTTGCGCTGGAGCCTGAGATAGCAGCTTCCCTGATACTCGTACATGGCCCTGACAAGACCGGAGACAGATGCGGCGTCACTCGGCTCAGCGATCACAAGATCAGGAATCATCCTCATAAGACCGATGTCCTCGAACGGCATGTGCGTTCCGCCGTTGTACACGGCCGCGATGCCCGGGTCTGTTCCGACAAGCTTGACGTTCAGCCTGGCGTAGTTGGATGAGATGAAGAACTGGTCGAAGGTCCTGCGCCCCGCAAAGCATGCGAACGTGGCGGCGAACGGGATGAAGCCCTGGACGCTCAGACCGCTTGCAATGCCAACCATGTTGGCCTCGGCAATGCCGCAGTCAATGGCCCTGGAGCCGAACCTGTTCATGAAGGGCACCGTGCCGGATGACTTCATCAGGTCGGCTTCCAGAATGACGAGGCGCGGGTCTTTCTCCGCGATGTCCATCAGTGTCTGGCAGTAGGCCTGACGCATCTCGACGGAGGTGTCACTTATGCATGATGATGCGGGAGCGGGCAAAGCGGGCTTATTCACCTTCAGCGGCTCAGGCCTGTCCTTCTTATCACCGAGCCATGACGGGACATCGTTGTTGTAGAGAGCCTTCACCTCATCAAGGGAGATGTTGGCGTTGTGGCTCTCAGGCTTGTTCTCAAGACGCGGGAAACCCTTGGCCTTGACGGTGTCACAGATGACCATCTTGGGCCTTGAGTCTCTCTCATGGCACTGTCCGAAGGCACGGTCCAGGTCCCTCAGGTCATGTCCGTTGCAGCGCACCACATCCCATCCGAAGGCCTTCCACTTTGTCTCAAGGTCATCCAGGGAGAGGACCTGCGCCACAGGACCGTCAAGCTGGAGCTTGTTGTAGTCCGTGATCACGATGAGGTTGTCCAGGCCCTTTGCCCTTGCGAACATCGCGGCCTCCCAGTTCTGGCCCTCCTCCGTCTCACCGTCTCCGATGATGCAGTATGTCCTCTGGTCAGTTCCTTTCAGCTTTGACGCATATGCTATTCCGCATGCGGCGGAAATCCCCTGTCCCAGGGATCCCGTGCTCATGTCAATTCCCGGTGTCTGGTTGCGGTCGCAGTGGCTGGGGAGCCTTGTCCCGCCCTGGTTGAGGGTGTTCAGCCATGACATGGGGAAATAGCCCTTCTTGGCCAGGATCGAGTAAAGCGCAGGGCCCGAGTGACCCTTGGACACGACAAGCATGTCCCTGTCCTCGCGCCTGGGGTCATCTGGATAAAGGTTACGCATCTCCCCGTTAAGGAGATAAGTGAGGATCTCGATTATGGAAAGAGATCCTCCGACATGTCCCACACCCAGGTTGGCGATGCAGAAGAGACAGTTCTTCCTGGCCTCCGAGGCAAAGGACTCAAGATATTCAAAGTCAGCCATAAAGCCTCCGTGTTATCAGAATCTGCTTACAGGAATACCGAGAATCCTGCAAAGGACCTCAATGTCCTGCACTATGTCACCGTATGCCACCACAAAGTGCGGCTCCCAGCCGTCGGAAACCGAGTCGTAGACAAGGTCCCTTGCGCTGAAATCAGTGCGTACCACGACCGATGCCCCAATGAACTGCTTGGGCTTGTCCAGGGCCTGTCCGCCTGCGACAAAGGCGCGGAAGCTGCCATTGGCGTCCCTACCGATCCTGAAGACGGTCACCGCAGAGGAGCCCTTGCAGCCGAAGTCCATAACAGGACCGATCTTCCTGTTGGGATGCACTCCGATTGTCGGCTTTGATGCAAGTGACGGCGCGCACATGCCGCAGTGCCAGTAGGTCACGGTGTTCTCATCCTCGTCCATCGAGACCGGGTCTCCGAAGAAGACAGAGCCTCCGCTGAGCCTGGATGCGATGAACATGGAGATGGCTCCGTACATGTCGCTCTCACAGGCGCTGGAGATCCCCATGTCGTTGAGCATGGAAAGCACCGCGCAATTGGGGGTTCCGAACTGCGTGAAGAGATCAGGCCAGCATCTTGAGCCTATGACCTTGACGTTGTTCTGGGTGCAGAAATCAACATAGGCCTTCATCAGGCGGGCATAGCCCTCCATGTTGCTCTTGGGGATATCCTCATAACCGCAGCAGGTGCTGCAGAAATCCTTCAGGTAATCCGAGCATTCGGAGCTTTCATAGGACTTGGCCTTGTCCAGTATCTCCCTGAGCTCAATGCTCACAAGACGGCTCTTGAAGACCCGCTGGACATCCGAGTCCAGTGCCCTTCCGAAACCGAAGCCCTCAGGTGTGGTGCCTATGGCTGCCACCTTGCACTCCCTGAGCTCACACAGTGTGCGGACCGCCTTTGCGTTGGAGACAAGGACGGATCTGACCTCATCACTTTCAGGGCTTCCGAACACATAGCCGAAATTGTCCTTTCCAAGGCTCTTCATTACATTTGCGGCAGAATAGGCTCCGGTAAGCGAGTTCAGCCTCAGGCGCTTTCCGTCTATGACAGGTTCCTTCAGCGTCCACAGAAGAAGCGGTTTCTCAGGGAATGCGGAGACGACCTCCGAGCAATAAGCCGAATTGGCGAATGTGATGTTCTGAAGGACAATGAGGTCCGGATTGATCTTAGACAGGAATGCCTTGAGGTCCGCAATGGAGAGAAGCATCTTGTCCGGGCATACTGCCTCTGATCCGAAGCAGTCACGCATCAGGGTGCATGACTTCTCAAACTGGTCTCCGGCAACCTCAAGGTCAAATGTCGGGACTCCTATGGGGATGTAAGCGAACTGCATCATTACCTCCGCTCAATTATTTTCACTCTGAAAATTATAGAACCGTATATCTATTTTGTAAACTATATATACTCCTTGGAACCCAAGGTGACACGAAGCGTTTTTTCCTCTAAAATCACAGACATGGAACTTATCAACAAATACTGTGCGGATATCCGGATCCAGCCCAGCCAGACAGACTTTGAGAACAAGCTGGGCTATTATGAGACATTCAGGCTCTTCATGGACCTGGCCAACACCCATGCCGAGAAGCTTGGTGTGGGACAGCTCAGGCTCATGAGTGAGAACCTGTTCTGGCTCACCGTAAAGACAAGGGTCCGCTTCTTCAGAAGACCAAAGATGGGTGATCTTGTTGAAGGCCAGACATGGCCGGTCAGACCCGGGTCCCTGAGGACTGACAGGTGCTACAGGCTTAAGGATCAGGACGGGGTTCTTGCAGAGGGCCGTACTGAGTGGGCCGTCATGGACCTTGCCAGGGGAAGGCTCGCAAGCGTCAGCAGCATATTCCCTGAGGACCTTGTATTCAATGAAGAGCCTTTCTCAATTATCGATTTTCCCAGAGTGATGCCCGCAGATGACACTTATACCATAAAAGGTGAGTATAAAGTCACATCAGCGGACATCGATATGGGTCAACATATGAACAACACAGCTTATGTGCGCGCCCTCACGGGCATGCTCAGCGTGCAAGAGCTCAAGGAAATGGACATCAAGGAGATCACCGTGGTGTTCAAGACATCCGCCCATGAGGGAGATGTCCTCTCAATGGCATTGAGGAGAAACGGGAACACGATCGACTGCGGGCTGTATTTCAAGGACGGAAAACCGTCACTTCTCGCACAGATCATCGTCTGACAAGCAGAATATTGGCAATTGCAACCGCCGGTTGACACATTTCCAAGCACGCTTTGTTGTGAGCAACCGAGCAAAGGCCTAGCATTCAATCATCCGGAGCGCATGGCACCGGGTAAAGGAGTGAACAATGATTCTTGCAGAAAAGATCGTGAACCTTAGAAAGAAGATGGGCTGGTCCCAGGAGGAGCTTGCCGAACAGCTCGGAGTATCAAGACAGTCGGTTTCCAAATGGGAGAGCGAGCAGAGCCTTCCCGATATGGATAAGATAGTGAAGATGAGCACGGTGTTCAGTGTCTCAACCGATTACCTTCTCAAGGATGAGCTTTCGGACCTTGATGACAGGGCACCCCAGGTTGAGCAGGAGGACACAGGCCTCAGACGTGTGACCATGGAGGAGGCCTCAAGATATATGGATATCAGGACAAACTCCGCATCAGGCATCGCACTGTCCACGCTGCTCTGCGTGGCCTCTCCTATCATCATGCTGTTCCTGATTGCGCTCAGTGAGTCACCCCTTGTGAAGATCAGCGAGAATGCTGCGGTCGGGACAGGGCTTTGCGTGCTGATCCTCATGGTGGCGCTCGGAGTAGTAGGATTCATAAGGACAGCGTCCGCGGCAAGTGACTTCGCCTTCCTGGAGAAGGAGCCGTTCGAGACTGAATACGGCGTGTCCAGCGTGGTGAGAAAGCGCAAGGAGGAGTATAAGGAGCGCTATACCAGGATCAACACAATTTGCACGGTGATGTGCATCGTGTCGGTTATCCCGCTCTTCATCTCCATCTGCTTCAACGCCCCTGACTTCGTGTTCATCATGGATGTGTGCTTCATCCTCCTCATGGTGGCTTTCGCCAGCTACGGCTTTGTGCTTGCCAGCACTGTGATGGGATGCTACAACAAGCTCCTTGAGGAAGGCGACTATACACGCGACGAGAAAGCCAAGAGCCCTGTGATGGCAGGCTTCAACGCCATCTACTGGCTTTCCGTGACTGCGCTGTTCATGGTGTTCCAGTTCCTGATTCCCGGAAAGTGGGCGGACGCATGGAAGATCTGGCCCATAGCAGGTGTGCTATTCGCTGTTTTCAGGATTATCATCGGATCAATCAGAAGGAAATAATCAAAAGGAGGCAAGGCAATGGACAGATGTCCTGTTGTTGAGATTTCAATTCAGGAGAAACTCAGAAAGACATGCCCTGTCATTGTGCTTGCCTCACAGTCACCGAACAGGAGAAAGGTCCTGGAGAGTGCCGGAATCCGTGTGATCACAAGGCCTCAGGACATCTGGGAGATATGCGGGGAGACGGAGCCTGAGAAGGTAGTCACCGCCCTCTCCTCCCAGAAGATGGACAGCTATCTCAGAAGCCCTGAGTTCGACCCCTCTCTTCCTGCCGTTGCAGTGGATACCCTTGTGGCCCTTGACGGGAAGCTGATGGGAAAGCCCAAGGATGACGATGATGCTAGGGCCATGATCCGCTCATTCTCGGGCAGATGGCATGAGGTGTACTCCGGCATGAGCGTCTACGTCCCTCAAAGCAAGAAGACGGTTGTTGTATGTGATGTCACGCGTGTCCTGTTCCACAATCTCACAGAGTCAGACGTAGAATGGTACATCTCGACCGGGGACCCCAAAGGCGCTGCCGGCGCATACAAGATCCAGGAGAACGGCTATAAGCTGATAGATGAGATCGACGGGAGCTTCTCCAACATAATCGGCATCCCTCTTGAGAGACTGATTGAGGTTCTCTCAGAGGGCAATTAGACAAACAGCTCCAGCAGGAACACCACCGCACAGCATGCGGCTGACACGGTGATCATGTTGGCCCCTATCCATGCAAGCACGATTCCCGCGATAAGGGCTGCGGCTCCCGCTATGGGGCTTGCGGTGGCATTGACTATTGCGGGGAACGTCATGACTGACAATGTCACATAAGGCACATAGTAGAAGAACGAGCGGAGAAACCTGTTCTGGATTGGTCTTCTCAGGACCAGAAGCGGCAGGATCCTTATCACAGCGGTTATGAGGCACATTCCTATGATGTAGACATAAGCGCTCATGGCTGCACCTCCGGACTCTTTGAGTCCCCCTCATCCTTAAGCGGAAACACAAGGGCAAGGACAGTCGAGATTATCACTGTCAGAATAACTGACCTTGTTCCCTCTGAGAGCTCTCCGATATACGGGAGCCTGAAGGCTATGTAGCTTAGAAGAAAGCATACAGGGATGACAAAACGCAGGATCTGGTTCTGCTTTGCGGGCGGAACAAAGCATGCTATGAACATGCCGTAAAGGGCCACGCTGAGAGCGCTGACAAGACGTGCCGGAAGGATGTTTCCGGCAATGACACCAAGAGCAGTACCCACAGACCAGGCGGGAACCGCTATGGCTATGGCACCGTAGTTGATGTAAGGGTTCAGTTTTCCAGGAGTTGTGATTGAGAGGCTGAAAAGCTCATCGGTGATGTAGAAACCCACACCGAAACGGTGTATGAGCGGGGTGTCCTCCGAGAACTTCTGCCCCATGGCGCAGCTCATCAGAAGGTAGCGTCCGTTTGCCACCAGTGTGACAAAGACAAGCTCAAGTATTGAGGCACCTGCACCGATAAGGGAGAAAAGCGCATACTCGCCTGCGGATGCGCTGTTCAGAAGGCTTGCCAGAAAGCCCTGGAAGGCAGTTAGCCCCACTGCCCTGGCTGCAATGCCAAGGGAAAATGAGACAGCGAAATAACCCAATGCGATGGGTATTCCGGCTTTCATTCCCCTTATGAATGCATCCCTCTTAGTCATGGAATTAGTTCTAGCCAGATTGAGTGATGAATGTCAATAAGAATACAGGAAACGTGAATATTTATGTGGTGACCGGTTTAAGCTTCCTGTTCGTTGTGACCTTCATTGTCACAAAGCACGCCGTGGCGCCAATGACATCGGACACAGGCTCTGCGGCGAATACTCCCAGGACCCCGAGGTTGAACATGTTCGGAAGGATGTAGATGAGCGGGATCACAAGGATCGCCTTGCGGAACAATGAGAAGAAAAGCGCATAGCGTGCCATTCCCAGGGCGGTGAATGTGCTCTGTCCGGTTGTCTGCATGGCCATGAAGAACTGCAGGCAGAAGAAGACCCTGATTGCAATGATAGAGCACTGATAGACAGAGCTTTCTTCTGTGAAAAGGCCTGCGAAGAACCCCGGCCAGACCATGACAAGGACCCAGACTATCAGGAAGTAGGCCAGGACCATGATGAACAGGTAGTTGCTTGTGGCCTTTGTGCGGTCGAATCTCTTTGCCCCGTAGTTGTAGCTCATGATCGGCTTGGCCGCACCGGAGATTCCGTGCATGACTGTCAGAAGGACCTCCCTCATGGAGGATATGACTGTCATGGCACCCACCCAGGAGTCACCGCCCAGAAGCTGAAGCCTTGCGTTGCTGAACATTGATACGGCACTGTTTGTCAGCGCGAAGCAGAAGTCCGTCACACCCAGCGCCATGATCTTCCCGATCAGCCTGAAGTCAGGCTTAAGGCTCTTAAAGGTCAGCCTTACAGGTGCCCGTTTTCCACATAAGAACAGAAGAACCCACGTGGCACTGACAAACTGGGCTATTATTGTGGCAATAGCCGCACCCTTTACTCCCATGTTGAGGACAAAGATGAAGACAGGATCCAGGACAATGTTTATCACCGCTCCTATCATGACCGTGACCATGCCGGTATGGGCGTAGCCCTGTGCGTTGATGTAAGGGTTAAGGCCCACCGATATCATCACAAACACAGTGCCTATGAGATAGACATCCAGATAATCGTTGGCATAGCTGAACGTCACATCGGAGGCTCCTATGATCCAAAGCACGTCCTCCTTGACGGCATATGCAATAGCAGTGAGAAGCAAGCCTGTGGCAACAAGCATGAAGGCGGCATTTCCCATGTACCTCTGGGCAAGGTCCTTATCCCCCTCTCCGCTTGCCATGGCAAAGAGCGGGGACCCTCCGTTTCCGAACAGGTTCTGGAATGCGGTAATGATTGTGATTATGGGAAACGCAAGCCCTATTCCGGTAAGCGCGAATGAGCCTGCTCCGGGGATGTGGCCGAGGTAAATCCTGTCGACAATACTGTAAAGGGCGTTGATCAGAACTGCGGCTGTCATTGGCACAGCCATCCTGAAGATGTTCTGAGGGATGCTGCCCTGAGTGAAATCGCTTCTGTCCTTTATTACCGCCCTGGCCATGTCAATTTTCAGTATATCCCAACTTCTGGTCAAAAAAAACCCATGCCGCCATAAGACCGCATGGGTTTCTTGATCCATATCCGGAGATCAGTAGTTCTCTGCGTTGACCTCGAAATATGACTGCGGATGAGCGCAGACAGGACAGACCTGCGGAGCCTTGGTTCCGACGCAGATGTGACCGCAGTTGCGGCACTTCCAGACCTTGACCTCGCTCTTCTCGAAGCACTTCTGGGCCTCGACATTCTCAAGGAGGGCTCTGTAGCGCTCCTCATGATGCTTCTCAATGGCACCGACCATGCGGAACTTGGCGGCAAGGGCCTTGAATCCCTCAGCCTCAGCTGTCTTTGCAAAGCCCTCGTACATGTCAGTCCACTCGAAGTTCTCTCCGTCGGCTGCGGCCTTGAGGTTGTCAGCTGTTGTTCCAATCCCCTCAAGCTCCTTGAACCACATCTTTGCGTGCTCTTTCTCGTTCTCTGCTGTCTCGAGGAAGATGGCTGAGATCTGCTCGTAGCCTTCCTTCTTTGCAACTGATGCGAAATATGTGTATTTGTTCCTAGCCTGTGACTCGCCTGCGAAAGCGGCCTGCAGGTTCTTCTCTGTCTGTGTTCCAGCGTACTTGCTCATTTTTCTCTCCTTCTGAAGTATTAGTATTTAAAAGATAACATTTATGCCTTAAAAAGCAATAGTAAGACCTTACTTTTCAGCAGGAACCTCAGCCTTCTCTGTCTTCTCCGGCTCCTTGCTCTCAAGCTCAGAACCGTACTCAAAGACGAATGAGAGGAGGACCATGGCTATTCCAAATCCAATTCCGAAATCCAGCCTGATGTCATCCCAGCACCTGAATATGGCACCGAGGATGGCGCTGACAATGGCGCATGCGACAGGTACGACGATGTTGACGATTCCAAGTGTCCTGAAGGACCTGGCACCCTCAAGTGTGAACGGTGTTCCGGCCTTCTGCTCCATGATGAAGTAATCCCTGTGGGCCCTCATGACCACAAAGCCCGCGGCAGAGACAATGAAACCAATAACGCACTCCCCGATTATCTGATAAAGGGCACGTCCGCTGTTTGACTCTATGTCAGACACTACCTTCGGGAATAAATACATTACGCACATCACCACTACCGCCACCAGACAAGCGATGGCACCGACAAGACAAAGGATTGAGAAAACCCTGCAGATGATCTCCAGAACACGTGACGTCTTCTGGACGACGTTAAGACTCTTCGACATTTTTATCCTCCATGCAATCAGAGAGGAACTGCCTTGGAAATATCTTTCCGAAGCAATTCCTCTTGATTCAATTTAAACTGAGATCAGTTTGTTTCAGTTCTTGGAGAGCTCCTCGGCCTTCTTTGTCTCGGCCTCGATCCTCTCCTCGACCTTCTTCTGGAATTCAGCAGCCTTCTCCGGGTTGGAGATGATGAACGCCTTGCTGTAGTAGACCTCCTCAGCCCTGAACTCCTCTTTCATCACTGAAGGCGGAAGCATGATGTCCTCCTCAGTGTCCCAATAATAACTGTTGATGATTTTCTTGATCTGCCTTTTCTTCATGCCTAATCAATACCATAAGAACATGATATTTTCAACCGTAAAGTAATCTATGCAACATGTGAAAAACGAATTACAATTAACTGGATGCTTGTTAACTTCAGCTATCAGACCCAGTTCGAACTCTGCTCATTGATCTTCCTCGTGGGAATCACACTCCATTACTACCTTGTCAGGAGATTCCCCACATTCAGCAACAAGCTGTTCGGCGTGATACTGATTCTCGCTATAGCTGATCTCAGCCTGGACATCATCGGCTGCATCACGATCGAGCACATCAACGATGTCCCGGTCTGGGCGAATTATCTTGTGAACGGGCTGTTCTACCTCATAGAGACGACTCTGCCCATGCTCATGTGCATCTACATCGTCTACCACTCGGGCATGACGTTCGTCCGCAATCCGCAGGCAAAGCTGATCATCATACCGTCACTGCTGATGGCCCTGATCCACATGTCGAATCCGCTGACCGGACTGATCTTCTCAATCAGGATGACGGAGAACGGGCTCATGTTCGTGACAGGTCCGATCTACTACTCACTCTATGTGGTATTGGCAATCCATGTGATCATGATCCTTGTGCTGGTTGTGATCCTAAGGTCAAAACTGTCGTTCAAGCAGATCCTGACCGTGCTGTTCTTCGTGCTGATTGTCACAGTGGCATCAGCGATCCAGCTGAAGGTCCCCAGCCTGATTCTCTCGGGTACCGCCACAACTCTTTCCCTGCTGCTTTGGGACCTGACGCTCCAGAGCCCGGAGACAATGACAGATGAGATCACGGCAGCATACAATGACTCTGCTCTCCGCCTCTATCTGGACAGTGAGATGCGCAAGCACCATGTCTACGCCGCAGTGGTCTCCATAGACGGCCTGGCCAATATCGAGCAGGGATACGGTGATATTGCAAGCAACGCGCTTCAGAAGCAGATAGGCTATTATTTAGCAGGCCTTGTGATGGGCAAGTCATCCTCCTATTTCAGGCAGGCAGACTCATGCTTCTGGATTATCTTCAAGAACCAGATGGAGCTCGAGGAGGCCTCGCTCAAGCTGGTGGACAAGTTCAAGAGCGGATGGAAGGCCGAAGGAATCAAGGTCGACCTGATGGCCAAAATCATCTGCATCATAACCAACACCAGCATACAGCTCTCATCTGCCGAGCTGATCTCCATCGTGAATGACACCATCTACTCCGAGAATGTCCTTAACAACCAGAGGATAAGGCTCTCGATAGACTCGAAGCTCATCGCGAAGTACAGAAGGATACAGCTGATCGAGGAGTCGATGAGACGGGCCGTCAAGACAAAGGAAGGCCTCTTCGTATGCTTCCAGCCCATTATCAACACAGAGGATCCGGGCATGATCACGGCAGAGGTCCTTCTGAGGTACAACGACAAGAATCTCGGGATCATCCAGCCCTCGGAGTTCATCCCGATTGTCGAGAGACGAGGCCTTGCGCTGTTCATAGACTCCTATGTGGTTGAGGCCGGCTGCCGTTTCCTGGCAGCGAATCCCGAGGTGGACATGCTTCACATCAACCTGTCCGCCACTGAGTTCTTCCATAACCCGGTCCAGCGCATCACGGCGATCGTGAACAACCATAATGTTGACCCACACAGGATCTGCTTCGAGATCACCGAGTCATCAGCAGCCAAGAACCCCGAGATACTGCTTGCCTTCATGAAGTCCATGATCAGCAGGGGCTTCTCATTCGCCCTCGATGATTACGGAACAGGATACTCCAACGCCCTTCAGGTCATGTCAATGCCGTTCAAGTTCGTCAAGATTCCTTCTGTTATCTCATCCAAGCAGGAGAGAAGCAGGAGATTCATAGACGGCACAATCAGGCTGTTCATGGATCTGGGAATCTCGACTGTAGTCGAGGGTGTTGAGACGAAGGAGCAGCTCGATGAGGTCAAATCACTCGGAGTCAACTACATCCAGGGCTTCTATTACTCAGTGCCGCTTGAGGAAAACGACTATATCGCCTACATAAAAGGTGGGAGAACAATTGGCTGAGCTCAAAAGACAATTCTCGGAGAAGTACATCAGGATAGCGGCCTTTGACCTTGACGGTACTGTGCTGAACCAGGGCTGCATGTCCGATGCCGTGGGAAGGGCCATAGACAGACTAACAGAAAAAGGAATAGCTGTTGCCATCTCCACCGGCAGGGACATCTCCCAGATTCCATTGGATGTGTTCGCCCATTTCAGGTATTTTGTCACGTCAGACGGCGCCATTGTCTCCGATTCAGACGGAAACACGATATTCAGCAGACCGATGGACTCAAGGACCACAAGGCATGCGCTGAAGATACTCCATGAGAACGGCGGCAAGTCCTGCATCTACCTCAACGGCTTTGTGGTGGCATCCCCTCTTTTCCTCCTGAGGCTACTCAAGCGCACGAACTACCTGTCAAAGTCACACAGGAGATCCACAAAGGATGTCCGTAAGAGCGGCCTGCGGGTCCGGATGAGGCATTACATCAAGAAGCATGATCTGAAAGTCTACAGGATCCAGTCATATTTCAAGAGCATGGATGACGCGTCCAGGGCCGCAAACCTGCTCAGGGCCACTGGAATCCATCAGGCGGTTCTCCTGGAAGACAAGTCCATAGAGACAACAGCTGACGGAGTGACCAAGGCAAACGGACTTCTCAGGCTCTGCGAGCATCTGGGATGCGGACCGGAGAACATAATTGCGTTCGGAGACAGCGCGAATGACCTTGAGATGCTTTCAGAATCAGGTTATTCAGTCGGAATGGGCAATGCCGAATCCTGCGTGAAGGAAAAGGTGGACTACATCACCGACACCGTCGAAGATGACGGTGTGGCAACTGCGATCAACAAGCTTTTCTCTTTATGAATCAGACAAAGGCCATCATGTGGTTCCCGCCTGAGAGCTTACCGTAATCAAGGCCAAGAAGGCCGAGATTGCTGATGATCCCGCGCGGAGTCAGGTCATAGCCCTGGACAACCTCGTCACTGATATCCTTCTTTGAACCGTCAGGAAGAATTCCTGTGGCCGCGACGGAGACAGGATGGCTCACACCGATTGCATATGCGATCTGCACGGTGCAGCTGTCAAAGCCATGCTTCCTGACCATGTCCACCGCAATCTTCCTTGCAGCATAACAGGCGCTTCTGTCCACCTTTGAGGGATCCTTTCCGCTGAACGCACCACCTCCGACAGGAGCATATCCGCCATACTGGTCACAGACGATCTTACGTCCCGTAAGTCCGCAGTCCGCAGCCGGACCTCCGAACGTCCATGTGCCTGCGGGGTTGATCAGAAGCTTCTTAGGCACAGGAATGTTGTTCGCGGAGAGAAGGTCGCAGACATACTTTCTGACCTGATCGATTGAGAGACCCTCCTTATGGCAGACAGAAACAAGAATTGTGTCCACCGGCTTCACGAAACCGGGGGCTGAGGTATCTGTGGTGACCTGTGTCTTGGCATCGCCGAGGAAGATTGTATCCGGGTTCTGATCAATGTCCTTCTCAATTGCCCTGATGATATCAATGGCAACCTCCTGTCCATATGGCAGGTAATATTTTCCGCCATTGACGGCAAATCCGAACATCATTCCCTGATCACCTGCCCCGATCTGCTCATCAGCATCCACGGCGCCTCCGATCTCTGTCGACTGCTTTGTGATGAGGTTTATGACCTTGTCGACCTTGTAGCCAAGACGGGCACCCACGGAGCGTACAACAGCCTCATAGTCAATGTCGCAGCTTGCGGTGATCTCACCTGCCAGTATGACGGTGCTGTCCTTGGCCATGCACTCACATGCCACATGTGCAGAGGGGTCTTTCTTCAGGATTTCTGTGAGAACCGAATCAGATATCTGATCGGCGTACTTGTCAGGATGGTACTTACTGACCATCTCGGTGGAAAACAGACTCATGTTTTCGCCTCCTTTAGCTATTTCTTAGACGGAGCAAGTAGAGCTTAAATCCCGTCGCCGAACACTATATCGTAAAAGCAAAAGAAGATAAATACAGGATCCGGTATTTTATAAAAATATAATTTGTTGCATATTTTGCAACAATTTAAACACAAAATAGACCTCATAGTTGTATTTTTCAGCTATTTTCCGAATACTTGTTGCAATAATTATTCATTTTGGTTATTTTGTGTGCAGTTTGCCACAACGAGGTTCATACATGGAGAAAGGATACCTGCTTCTTTCAGATGGCCAGCTATACAACGGCATGCTGTTCGGCGCCACAGGAATGTGCTGTGGAGAGCTTGTCTTCAACACCAGCATGTCAGGCTATCCTGAGATTCTTACCGACCCATCATACAACGGACAGATCGTTCTCATGACCTATCCGCTAATAGGCAATTACGGAGTTGACCAAAACTGGAATGAGAGCTGTGGAATCAAAGCCACAGCTCTTGTTGTAAAGAGGCTCTACCAAGGTCCCCTGCCCCCAGGAAGAACCAGCCTTGATGACTTTCTGAAAGACCATGGGGTCTGTGCCATAACAGACGTGGACACAAGGGCCCTGACCCTTCACATACGCCGTAACGGCAGCCAGAACGCGGTGATCTTCCCCCAGGGAAAGGAGAAGCAGGCCAGAGAGCTTCTTGCGTCCTTCCCCAAGATCACAGAGCGAAACCTAATTGAGGATGTCAGCGTCAAGGAGGCAAAGAGCCTCTCTGAGGAGACTCCAAGACCCAAATGCAACATCGCGCTGGCAGACTTCGGAATCAAGAGATCAATCGTGGAGAACTTCCAGAAGAGAGGTGCATCGGTCACGCTCCTTCCTCCGACCTTCAAGGCAGAGGATGTGCTGGGCAAGGGCTATGACATGCTCTTTCTCTCCAACGGACCCGGAGACCCTGAGCTGCTACAGGATGCGGTTGCCCAGGTGAAGGCATGCATCGGAAAGATTCCCGTGTGCGGAATATGCCTCGGACACCAGATAATAACCTGGGCTCTGGGAGGAAGGACCGTGAAGATGACATACGGGCACCACGGCGGGAACCACCCCGTCAAGGACCTTGATACAGGAAAGACCTTTGTGACAAGCCAGAACCACGGCTTCATGAGTGACATCGGCAGCCTTCCGAAGAGCGTGCACATCTGGTTCGTAAATGCCAATGACAACACGGTTGAGGGCCTTTATGACTCCAGCCTGAGAGTCAGGAGCGTGCAGTTCCATCCGGAGGCCTCCCCCGGACCGCAGGATGCCACATGGATCTTCGACAAATTCCTGGAGGAGCTGAAGAATGCCTAAGAGAGAAGACATACACCACATTCTGGTAATCGGGTCAGGTCCGATAATCATCGGTCAGGCATGTGAGTTCGACTATTCCGGAAACCAGGCGGTCAAGGCACTGAAGGACGAGGGCTATGAGGTATCGCTCATTAACCCCAACCCGGCAACGGTGATGACCACCCCGGGAGTCGCAGACCACATATTCCTTGAGCCGCTCACAACCGACTATGTGGAGAAGATCTTCCAGCAGGTCGGACCCGATGCGATTCTTTCCACGATGGGCGGTCAGACAGCCCTGAACCTGACGATGGAGCTCCAGCGCAAGGGAATTCTGGAGAAGTACGGCGTCAAGGTCATTGGTGCATCAATAGATGCGATTGAGAAAGCCGAGGACAGAGGCGCCTTCAAGGACATCGTGACCTCAATCGGCCTTGAGAGCGCGAAGAGCATGGTGGTCCACAACCTGGATGAGGCCAGGAAGGCCCACCAGATGATTCCCCTTCCGATAATCATACGTCCCTCCTTCACCCTCGGAGGAATGGGAGGCTCAATCGCCAACACTGAGGAAGAGTACCTTGATCTCGTGGAGCATGCGCTTGATATCTCTCCCGCCCATGAGGCACTTCTGGAGGAGTCCCTGATTGGCTGGAAGGAATTCGAAATGGAGGTCATGCGTGACAACAAGGACAATGCCATAATAGTCTGCTCCATCGAGAACGTGGACCCGATGGGTGTCCATACCGGAGACAGCATAACCATAGCACCGATACAGACTCTGAGCGACAGGCAGTACCAGAGGATGAGGACCGCATCCATAGACATCCTCAGGGCTGTGGGTGTTGACTGCGGAGGCTCAAACGTGCAGTTCGCCATGCAGCCGGACTCCGACCGCATGATTGTCATAGAGATGAACCCAAGAGTCTCCAGATCCTCTGCCCTTGCATCCAAGGTCACAGGCTTCCCGATTGCAAGATGCTCTGCAAAGCTTGCCGTGGGATACACCCTGGACGAGGTCATGAACGAGATAACAGGCCAGTCCGTCTCATGCTTTGAGCCTGCACTTGACTATGTGGCGGTAAAGGTCCCCAGATTCGAGCTGGAGAAGTTCCCGCTTCCGTCAAGCGCACTCGGAACCCAGATGAGGAGTGTCGGAGAGGCCCTTGCAATAGGAAGAACCGCCCAGGAGGCTCTGAACAAGGGAATCAGGGCAAGTGAGAGAAAGTTCGAGGGCCTTGTTCCGCTTGACAGGTCCTCAAATGACGTTGACACCCTGCTCAGAAGCGCACATCCCTTAAGGCTTCTTGCCGCTTACACTGTGCTGTCAGAGCATGAGAACCCTGCACAGTGCATAGACAGCATCAGCGCCATCACAGGCTTTGACAGGTTCTTCCTCTGGACCCTTGCCGAGCAGGTGATGCTTGACAGAAGGATAAGCGCAGGCCTTGATGAAGGCCTTCTCAGAGAGGCAAAGATGCAGGGCATGTCGGACAAGAGGATCGCCCAGCTCTGCAGGAAGGAAGCCTCTGAGATCATGGCCATGAGGGAGAACTTCTCAATCAAGAGCTGCGCCCACTTCGTGGACACATGTGCCGGTGAGTTCGAGGCCCTCACACCATACTGCTACACAACCTATGGCGAGGAGGATGAGGGAAAGCCCCTCGGGAAAAACGCCGTTGTTATTGTGGCCTCCGGTCCCAACAGGATCGGTCAGGGTCTTGAGTTCGACACCTGCTGCACCCTTGCATCCCTTGCCTTCCGCAAGGCAGGAAGAAAGACCATCATGGTCAACAGCAACCCCGAGACAGTCTCAACGGACTTCAACATCTCAGACAGGCTCTACATCAGCCCGCTGACGGCCGAGGAAGTGATCGGAATCCTCGAGAAGGAAGGCACCAGGGACGTGGTGGTCCAGCTCGGAGGCCAGACCCCGCTGAACATGGCAAAGGACCTTGAGGCCTGGGGAGCGAACATAATCGGAACCCCGCTTGAGGGAATAGATGCAACAGAGGACCGCGGACAGTTCTCAGAGCTTGTGAGAAAACTCGGGCTCAGACAGCCCCGAAACCACATGGCCGGAACCCCTGGAGAGGTCTTCCAGTGCTCGCATGACATCGGCTTCCCGGTCCTGCTCAGACCCTCATTCGTCCTCGGCGGAAGAAGCATGTTCATAGCCTATGACGATGCCGGCCTTGCCGAGTTCTTCGAGAAGTCAGGCGTCTCAATCAGCCCTCAGGCACCGGTCCTTGTGGACCAGTTTTTGGAGGATGCCTTCGAGTACGACCTGGATGCAGTCTCAGACGGAGAGCATGTCTATGTCGGCGGGATACTGCAGCACATTGAGGCTGCGGGGATACACTCCGGAGACTCTGCATCGGTGTTCCCGCCCTATAAGAGCAAGCCGGAGATCCTTGAGCAGATGAGGCAATGGACGCTTCGCCTCGCACGCGAGATTCCGGTGCGCGGAATGATGAACATACAGTTCGCGGAGAAGGACGGACTGCTGTACATAATCGAGGTCAACCCAAGGGCCAGCAGGACCGTGCCGTTCATCAGCAAGTCCTCCGGCGTGAACATGATAGAGACCGCAGTGAGGGTCTGGAACGGTGAGGACTTGGTGAAACAAGGACTTGTAAAGCCTAATCAGGACATCGCCGAGGGTCACTGCATCACAGGCTGGGCAATCAAGGAATCGGTCTTCTCCTTTGACAGGTTCGTCAATGTGGACCCGCAGCTGGGACCTGAGATGCGCTCCACCGGAGAGGTTGTGGGAATGGGAAGGAGCTTCGGCGAGGCCTACGCAAAGAGCCAGGACGCCGCAGGCAATGAGCTTCCCACAAGCGGCAAGGTCGTCATAAGCGTGAACAAGAAGGACCGTAAGACCATTGTTCCCATAGCCAAGGCCCTGCAGGAGATGGGCTTCTCCATCTCAGCCACAAGAGGCACCGCAAGGGACCTGTTCGAGGAAGGAGTCCTTACAGACGTTGTCCTGAAGACCCATGACGGACACCCGAACATAGTGGACATGCTGCGCCATCACAGGGTGGACCTTGTGATCAACACCCCGATGGGCTTCCACTCAAGACGCAGTGACGATGAGATCCGCTCCGAGGCAATGCGCAACAAGGTCCCCTACACCACAACAACATCGGCAGCTAGCGCCGCGGTGGAGGCCATCAGGTATCTCAGGCGTCAGGAGCACATAGTAAGGGAGCTTCCCAAAAGGTCATGACAAAAAAAACCGGGTGCATTCATTGCCCCCGGACATAAATGAAAAACAACATCTATCTCAGCACCAGCTCGATATACCCGTATGCTGGAACTAGCTCTGCAGTGCCTTTGATTACGAGATTCCCCTTGCGGTCCTCTGTGGTCTCGAAGGTCTTCCCTGCCGGATGCAAGTCCTCAATCTCCATAGCACAACCGTAATACCGGTCCTTCGGAATCGTCAGTGAGAACTTCAGGTCATGTACATCTACGCTCCATATACCTGGAACAGCATAGACGAATTCCCCCACAGTTCTGGGTTCCTGCTCGTATGTCAGCAGGTACTCGACTGTTCCGGTCAGGAGAGTATCCGCGTCCCCTATTTTGATGACGAGCTCCCGGTTCTCGGCCTCCACGGCGAACGGCGCGGAACAATTTATCTTCCTGGTGTCGAACTCCATCGATAGCGTCCTAATGATTCCATGGTACTGCCCATGGAAATTCACGGTAATCTTTTCCTCTACAGATAGAACCCCGTCATCGTTCATGACGACATTGATGTCGTAGTGGTCGATGACCCAGTAACGGGATCCGTTAACAGTTTCGGCAACAATCAACGGTATCAGAATCAGCAACAGTAGGAATATGATTACGGTTCGTTTCATGGCTTCATTATACCCTGTCACCCTAAGGAATCAAGGGTAGAACGCCCTACATATGTGTAGTTGGGAAAGTGTTCGTTATAAAACGACACATCGAAACCTTGCACTGCTTGAATTGTATCTGGCAGATGTGTAGTATTGCACCTATTACAGTACTTGGACAATGGATATATGAAGCGATTATCCATCTGCTTCAAATGGATTAATGAATAAAATATTTAGAAAGCCCTGACCGCACGTACTCTGCCAGTAAGGTTCCGGTCGCAGGAGCAATAGTATCCATCGCCGAAGTACTGATCCCACGCGCTGCCTGCGCCGTTGCCGCCCTCACTGGAGGACCAATAGTCGCGGTCGGCAAAGCCGCCCAAGCCGGCTTTGTGCAGATTCACATACATCAGATTCAACTCATCCCTGCTAGGCAGGAACCAGTCGTCAAATCCATTGTAAACAAGATCAGAACAGAGTTTAGCTGCATATTCTGCCGTCTTGTCTGAACCGCTGGATCTTGAATAAGCTGAACTTCCCATTGTCATTACAAGCAATTCCGTGTTCTTCTTTCCTGTTCCGATGGCTGTTCCTGTACAATCTTTCTCGTTATAGTTTTCAGTTCCATTCACACGGAGATTCTTTCCGCTAGCGTTCTTCCTGTAATAACCGAATACATACCATTCATCTCCGAATATATACCAGGGATCCGATATGTCTGCCGATGGAGTTCCTGCAACGCTTCTGAGGTCTGCCGGAGCTGCTTCAAGATATCTCCACCCATCTGAGTACTCTCCTTTGTCATAGAAAACGATTCCTCCGGCAGGACCAGCTCCTCCGACTATATATTCAGCAGAAACGACCTTGCTGAGCCTTGCAGTGAAATCCGAACCTGAAATCGAACCAAATGTTGCTTTCGCCACATAATTCTTGTCTGATGCTAGAATTATGTATAATTCAGTGTTGGATTCGAACAACTTGACAATAGAAGCA
>JAEEGK010002487.1_pt1 | contig 46168 bp, 28 predicted proteins | sample 8958771 | NCBI WGS metagenome assembly JAEEGK01 (sample SAMN16246547, study PRJNA631951) | gut metagenome | biome: gut microbiome; feature: rumen; material: SC-attached | host: Bos | place: Iran: Karaj | collected 2018-10 | reverse complement strand
AGAAGACTCTTTTGTTGCTGAGGTACTTCTTGATTTTGTTGAAGTAGTTCTTGGAACTGGTTTTAATTGTTGTAGCCATATCTTTTGAATTTTTGTTTGACGGGCATAATATAGACACATTTGCGAAAAAATTCAAAAAACAGAGCAACTTTTTTGCTGTTAAACAGCCATTTAACATCATTTAAGGGGTGGGGTTGCGAATTTTTGCAATTAAATCACTATATTTGTGCTTTAAAAAGCACGAAACTGCTCACGCTCGGCAAAATGAACAAGTTCTTTTGCGCTCGCTTAATCGCAGCTTTGCAATAGAAACAATAACTTAAAACCTCACGATGTACAGGAGATCGTCTACTGACTTATGGCAAAGAAAATTGAGTTGAAAGAGAAAATCGAAGAAAAAACTTTTAAAAGTGATGACGGACTGGTCTATAGAATCAACGATAACGGAGAGTCGGTAAGTGTGGGCTGTGCCAATGACACTCGAGAGACATTAGAGGTAGCAGACATTGCCAGCGAAGTGGTGATTGAAGGGAAAACCTATCCTGTCACCCACACGAAACCTGGTGCATTTTGTCGTTGCAAGGAATTGAAAACAGTTATTTTCCCTGAAAGTATGAAGTGCATCGTCATGGACTCTTTCTATATGCCTGCAGAGTCATGGGAGCCACGCGACCATCCACTTCCGAAACTGAAGAAACTGGTCTTCAACGGATGTAGGGATTTTGAGAATTTCGATGGTCTCATTCAGAAGGTCAACGAGATAGAGTACGACAGCATAGATACGCTGTTGAATATGTACACCAACGCCCCTTGTAAATCTTTGGTAAAGCGAATGCCTATCACCTCTCGCGTCATATCTGTTGGTGGAAAGGAACTCACGGATTTGGTCGTCCCTGAAGGAACCACGATACTTCATGAAGGATTCCTGGCCAATCTTGAAGGACTGCGTTCGGTTGTACTGCCAAGCAGTCTCAAAACCATCGGCGACAAGGCATTTGATAATTGCAAGAATCTGGAGAAGATCAATTTCCCAGAGGGATTGGAAGCCATCGGCAAGAATGCATTCCATGCAACGGGCCTTCACGAAATTGTCATTCCCAAAGGATGCAAGTTATTAGGTAATGGCAACTTCTCTTTCTGCGAGCAACTAACAAAAGTCACATTACCCGAGGATATCACAGAGATACCCAATTGTGCTTTCATGGCAACAAAATTAGAAAGCATCGAACTGCCTGAGGGACTGCAGACCATAGGAAGCTGGGCCTTTGCACAAACTCCGCTTAAAGAAATCACCATTCCTTCGACAGTGACCTCTATCGGAGAATATGTGTTTGACAGCTGCGGTGAGTTAGCCCATGTGTATAGTCACATCGCAGATCCTGCAACATGCGAAGTCCAGGCGATGGAAGAGAAGAGACCAGCCAACTATAAACGTGAGGAAGTGTTCTATTGCCAGGCCACGCTCCATATTCCTAACGTGAAAGGTATGGCGACTGCATACAAAAAGAAAGCAGCATGGAAGAAGTTCTCGAACATTGTTGCCGACATTGATGTTTAATCATCATCAAATATGTTAGTATTATGAAAATCTTACTTTCTGGAATAGGCTACATGGCCGGCTCGATTGTCGACAAGGAGGATTCGGGCGGTTTGATTGAATTTCCGTTGATGCCTGATATTGATGTCAGCATAGATGACGATTATTATGGCAGTTTCGATTGCGACGACGAAGAGTATGATGATGAAATGAAAGTGAGGATAATGCCTTACGTCAAAGAGAACTGTCTCGTAAAGACGGAGCCTCCTTATTTCTTCAGGATGGTGTATGGCGGGTTCTCGTGGGATGTGGAGTTCGAGATTGATGACGACGATTTCGATATCAGTAAGGTTGAACTCATCAGGAACGAGAGCAGCATAGAAGAGCTGAACGTGTTTATTGTGGACAACATCATCTACGACGGTAAGATGGTGCACTGCACAGAGCAATCTCATGATGACATTTATGACTATGAGATGTCTGACACCGAAATAATTGAAACGGAGTATTTATAATCCCCGCCGAAAGGAAGACCATAACACTCCCGCCACATAGTGTTATCGATAGCACCGTGCGGCGGGATTACTTTGTTGATTTAGAAATTCTGAACCAGCCATTATCAGACTGGAATAGCCACAATGGTGATGCCATCTTTCACTATCTGCCGTTCAGTGTTCCACGTTACGATGATGGAACAACCAACATGTCCTCATGTGCATTTAGTGCAAAAGTAAATGACAACTGCCAACAGAGAAAAAGAAGTAAGTATCTTCGATGATTAATCAAACAGCCCGCAGAACTGTTAATTGTTCGGCGGGCATTTTTTAGCTTTTCGGTTTTCAATTACTCAAAAAGACCAGAAAGGGAGTCCGGCAAACGATCCGGATCGAAATCCCCATTGGCAATCTTTTTACTCAAAGACAACCATTCTTTAATGGATGCTTGCTCGAAAGTCTCTGGATGCTGCTCAAGGAACTTGACAACTCTTTCGTTTAGCTCTTTATGCTCCTCCAGAAATACAGAGGTCAATTCTGAATAATCCCGTTTGGGAACAACTACCCTCGGATCTCTATTGCTACATGGGAATTCCTTATCAGAAAGCGAGAATGGGAAATATGTTTGTTGTGTGCCCACCATTCCCTCAATGGTATAATCCTTCAGCCAAGTATTAACAGTGTCTTTATCGGCATAATATATAACGCAGTAATAACAGCGGATACCATCGACTATGACATACTCATCCATATCTGCCATATCAATAGAGAGCGTGTTATTCTCAACATAGATGTTGGCAGGTATGCGAGGAAGATAAAAAACACGTGAACCGAATTCGATTCTTATGTATTTCTTGAATAAAAGAGTGGCTTTTTCCTTTTCCATAATAATGAACGATTCCCTATACATCGCGAGGTTCTATTGTTGTTACTCTATGCTCTATGATTACGAGACGAATCTTTTAATCCCAAAACCCATCGTCATACTCGCAGACGACCTTGCCGGTGGGGTCTTTGACTTGAAACGATTTCACTGTGCCGAGGGCAAGGAAGTCCTGAATGAGTTCTCGGATGGCATCTACGAAGTCATCCTCATCTTCTAATTCCGCGAGACTTTCTATCTCATCATCGGAAGCATAATCTAGATTGTAGACGTCTTTTGGCATGATCATGCTTCCCGGGTCTGTGTTCCATTCCACGTAATCGGCGTGTAATGTTTTAAGGTAGTCGACTGTATACATATTCTTGGTCTTTAGTTGCTCATACGGTAAATCAATTGCAAATATAGTCATTTCTTACCGAAAAAACAGTCTTTTGACATTTTTTAACGGGGGGGGGCAACGAATTTTAGCAGAAAAGTTACTATATTTGTGCCTTGAAGGCACGAAACTGAAAACAATCTATAGAACCTCGCGATGTGTAGGCGAATCGCACATGGGTATGCCTAAACGCATTGAACTTTCTTCTGTGAAACATTATGTGAGATCTAGTGACAGTTGTTACCGTGCAGATGATGGCGTTATTTATCGCATCGTGGGCAGAAATCAGTTCGTGGAAGTCTGCTCTTCCGAGCCAATGAAGGATATTTATAATATTCGATAGCATCTAATATTTGTTAATTAACTGGCTGAGTTTTGAACATTACGAGCAAAATGCCTATATTTGAATATGGTATAAAACAGTTATCTATACAGTCTTATGAACACAATTGAATTAATTAGCTCGATGCAACAAGAAGGCAAGGAAATTTTCTTGTCAGCAGAAGATCTTTTGACAATGTTTAATAGGAACATTTCAAAAAATACAGAACTCCTTGACTATATAGGCAAGAAAAACATTTTTGAGGTTATAGGTAAGACAAGAAACGAGGGTGTTCACAGTCGTTTCATTGCCGAACTGCTATCTGGAGATTTCTTCAAGGGGCAATCTCGTGAATCAACTCTATTTCACTTTTTGGATTTACTTCTTTACAGGTCTGCTAAAGAAAATAAAACTTCAGAGATCAATGAGCATCTCAAGAAACAAATACTGACACGTTCTCTTTTGATTGAAAATGCCACGTCTGTTTGTGAACTGTCTGTTAAGGAGTATCAGAAATTGTACAATGTCAATAACACGATTAGTACAGATAAAAACGATCGTATAGATATTTATATTAGGTATAAATTGGTAACACCGATAGCGGGACGAAACACGCTAGAGATATTCATTGAGAATAAAGTCAATAGTTCCGAGTTTGATTCTCAGACGCTTCGCTATTTCGAGGAATGTGACAATGGTGGATACAAACGCCCCTTCCAATTGTTTATATACTTGACTCCCCAATCTCTTCGCGACATGGAGAATTATTATGGTTTGGACACCAAATACAAACCCACTTGTCCTCACTACATCCATATTTGCTATCAGGATATTCTGAGCTATATCATAGAGCCGTTGATGAATGATGAAAGCTTGGACGATGACAAGAAGGCAATGTTAAAGGAATATATCAGTTGCCTTGAACTACCCGCTATGCCCGATGCAGAATCACAGGCTCCTGGCAATGAGCTTTCCATCATGGCCATTAGTTCAAGAGAGAGAGAACTGGTGAAAACCTTTATGGAAGATGCCATCAATCGCAGAGTTATCAACAAGGCTATTGAAGCGAAACTGGATGAACCACTCTATTCGGTAACATCAATGGGCGAATTGTTCAATGCTACTGAGGCAATGAAAGAGGCAGTCAAGTTTCTGGCAGGTAATATCAAACCACTGGTATTGTTGAAGAAAGTCAACGATTGCGCAATAGTTGGTCCGCAAAATGGTGCAAAACCATATCTTGTTTATTCTCCGAATGCTTGGCGCACACCAGACAAAAAGTTCTGCAAATACTTGCCATTCGACGATTTGTATGTATATTCAGGTAAGGTGTATGTTTCACTCAGGCCGGCTGTAAATGCCGCCATAGAGGGCTATAAGAAAAAACGCCATAAGTCCAACGAAGAGCTTGTCAGCGATTTCAGTGCTGTATTTTCAGGCAAAGGTGGTGGTATTCCCCTTGTCTCTGAGAAGAAGCAAAATGGGAATGCCGAAGCAGACATCAAAGGCATTTACATAAGGAAGAATATTCCCGTAGAACGTCTGCAGAAAATCAATGACATTCTTGGTGAACAGTTTTCTGTTAAACCTATAGACAATGAGGCATATAATGCTTTGATGTCCTGTAATGTTCAGCTGTACCACGATAAGCCTGTTACTGAAAACGGTTTACCACGCGAGATTGAAGGGTTGTTACAAGATTTTAGTGGTTATTTGAGCTATGAACAAGTAGGTGAAACTCCCTTCTTTTTCAGAAAAGATATTGCTGACGACAGGATTCTTAATATCAACAAGCTAAAGGTTTTTGAAGATCACAATCTTATTGAAAAGTGTAAAGACACTTCCCTTTTGCTTGATTTCTTCAATAGTAGGAGGAACCTCATTCTCTCTGTGTACAAAGTAATGCTTGAGGCAGAGTCGGATAGAAATGTATATATAGAAAAAATTTCTGTTTACCGCAATTGCTTAACCCATAAATAGAAATAATAACATATAAATGAAAATTCTGCTCCCCCAAAACGTTGCGAGCGTGTAAAAATGCGCAGAATGTGTCGGATTTAAGGTGCCAGTACTTTACACTAAACCTTTAAGTAGCTGATTATCAACATCCGTTAGCCGCCGCACTGGCTGCTGTTGAGGAGTAACCGAAAGTGCTCAACAATACATCACTGTGCAACCCTCGAAGGCACAATCTCCGATTTCCGTCACCGAGTGCTTGTCAGGCCAGTGCAGCCTATGAAGACGTCAGCTCCAATTTTCGTCACCGATTCGGGAATGACGATGCTCCGTGGTGTGACAATAATCAATCAAACAGTTCACTCATTGTTACAACTTTTTGGAAAATTCCGCTATGGGCGTTGTGTTTCAGTCCAAGCGTTGTTACAAGCGTCAAATGGATAGTTTGTTTGAATGATAGGTTTTCTTGTAATGCTGCTATTCTGCTCCTAAGTGTCAGTTCGTCTTCATTCTTCGGCTCATACTTTGTAGATAGGAATTTCATCTCACAAAGATTAACCACACGGTCATCTCTGATAATCAGCATGTCAATTTGAGCACCAGTATTATCTTCATCACCTTTGACAATCCATGGTGATTCTGTTGACGACACACCTTCAACGCCCAATGCTTTCTTAATCATGGTGATATGATTGAAACATACCCGTTCGAAAGCTAATCCTCGCCAAGAATTGAGTTGAGGCATGTTCTGCTGATGTTGCCAATAAGATTCGTCTGTAACTTTCTTCCCATCGATAAAACGCAGATAGAACAGACAGAAACTATCTGTCAACTTGTATCTTATCTCTTTTTGGTTCTTTCCGAATGGATGATAACTGGAAATGAAATCACTGGCCATCAGGGTTTCAAGCATCTTACTGAACGACCCGCCAGAGGTGAAACCAAGTTTCTCTACGATTTCGTCGCGTGTATAACCCGTATGTCGTTTTGCAAGTAGTTTAACTACCTTCATGTAATCATCGGGATTGATGAATAAAGAAGCAAAGAGACGAGTGAACTCGGATTCCAATCTCGCATTCCGACAAAAGAACAGTGCATCGATATTTTGCGCGAGACTCTTTCCTCGTTTGAAATAGTCCAGATAATAGGGTATTCCTCCTACAATCATATAACTCTCAATCAAGTCATAATCTGACATGACAATGCTTTTCGACTCAAAAAAGCGTTTACACTCGCCCAATGTAAAAGGAGACAACTTGAGTTGGCAGGTCAGGCGGTCGTATAGACCACCCTTGCTGTTTACCAGATTGTCGAGCATCCACGATGTCGCACTGCCACATACCACCAGCATCACATGATTGCGCCAAGCTCCCCACGTGTTCCAAAAGTTTTCGAAGGCCATTAGGAACTTTGAACGAGGTGTATCCATCCAAGGCAGTTCGTCAATGAAGATTAGCTGACGACTACCATCATTTTTCTCGTCCAACAAAGCGCCCATCATTCCGAAAGCTTCCATCCACGATTTAGGACAATGGCCTTCTTCCATTCCGTATCTCATTAAACTGGCATAGAAGGCTTCGAGCTGGTCGCGCATCGTAATCTTGCGTTCCTTGTCGTATGGCGAAAGTCCGCTGTGATAGAAAGCCATCTTGTCTTGGAACAGTTCCTTGACAAGGAATGTCTTTCCAACTCTCCTGCGGCCATAGATGGCCACGAACTCTGGTTTTCCGCTTTGATAGCGTTCCTCTAGTTCCTCAATTTCTACTTTCCGACCTATTATCATGTTTAAAAACGCTTTAATTTGGCCACAAAGATACAAAAACATTTTTATTTGGCCAAATAAATACCTATATAATTAGCCAAAAAGAGAAAAATAGGTATAGTGTTTGAAGAGATTGCAGAAGAAAACAAAAGGATGTCTGTTTATCTCTTCGATACCGAGAAGCCACCCACCAGTAAACAGACTGGCGGATGCAGAGCTGATGAATTGAATATCAGGCCAGAAATGCTCCACTATGTCATTTATCTTCATTTGTCTGCGATTAAAGACTCAGAACCATCTTTCTTCAATATCTTGTCAATCATATCTTGCATCCATCCTTCGTTGAAGATATTGTCAGTCCTTTCAGTCCAAACACTAAACCATACCCAGTCCTTCTTTGGGAAAGCTTTATTCTTAGGGAATTTTTTCTTGAATTCCTCCATCCTTGAAAGAATGTCATCATCAAGTTCTTCCTCCTTATTCTTATGATATTCCAACATGACCGTTATGTGGTCTTCCTTTATCTCGAATTGGTAATAATAGTATTGAGCATCAACACCCATAAAGGCATCGTTCAGTCCTTCTGTTCTGAACTTTACATAGACCTTACTCTTCGAAGATTCATCAAGAATGACTCCCTGGGTCTCGCTTAATATGCTTTTGCAAATGTTGGAAGCTTGCGAAATGACATCTTCACGATTCTCAAAAATGAGGTCTAAGGCTCTGCGATGCTTATTGTAAATAGAATTACAAAGATTTACTAATTCCTGATCCATGATTATATTCTTCTTAATTGTGTTAATATAGTTCTTGATTAATAAAGACTCATCTTTTCCAATAGAATTGTATCTTGACTGATAGATATTCTCTAAAACACCGACTACGTCTGTATAGTTCAGTGTAATCCATTCTTCATCTGTTGGCCTTTCTCCGTCAGGTGTCAAATAGACGAAAATCTTTGAGTAGTCTTTATATTGAGAATTTATCTTTCTTTTATAGGTAACCAATTGAGACTCTTTTCTATTGTTTGAATCATGTTCATGAGAGCCCACCTTGTTCTCTATAACCAAAACAAGCTTGCATTGATGCGAAATGAGAAGGATGCCAATGTGATTCCATTCACGATATACGTTCATGGAATACAAATCGGAACTTAAAAAGCGTAACGATGTCTGTTTGTCAACATCTCTCGACAGTTTTACGATTATGCCATAAAGAACTGAGTCCCCCATACCATGGCTTTCGTTAGGATTCAATAACCAGCTCAACAAATTGCTATGCCTGATTTCCGCCTGAGAAACCTTAAGCACATCAAACAGGTTAAATTCATTTGTCCATTTTGAAAGACTTTCGAGACATTCTGCATCTTGCATGAATTTCAAGAGGGCGTCTCTGTCTATGTTGGCGTCATCGCCAGAAATGTTTTGAAAGCTATTACTCATATATTGCTATTTAAATTTTCATTTATCAGAATACAATTCAATTCATTCCGTCATTTTCACGTCTTTAGTTTATATCTGACGCAAAGATACACATTTAATTTGAATGAAACAAATAAAAATCAAGAAAACTGCTTGGCAGCATGAACGATAGTCATGTGCATAATATAGACACATTCACGAAAAAATTCAAAATTCAGAGGTACTTTTTTGTGAGGTTCCCCTAACGCATAATGCAGTTTAACAGTGTGAAGCAGTTGATTTTTTGGATAAAAGATGTCAATTCTCGTACATTACGTCTTTACAAAAGTTAAACTCGTACCTTAAAGGTTAAACTTTTTAAGAACGTAGACGCCTATAGTCGTCTACACCATCTCGCTGAATAGTGGTAACTTTGTAGGCGTTAGACGGTCGTAGTGCCGTTCGACACGATTATTATTTACAAATTAATTAAAATTTAAAGTATCTATGAGTTTTTTCAAGACTCCGCCTATCCTCCCTATGGAGGCAGGCCCAGAACGAGAGCTTATGGCGCGTATCCTCTTCGAAGTGAAACGCATTAAGGGGCTCACTACAGCTCTCGTACAGACAGCGGGTGTAAACGCCAAATGGCTTAATCCCGACGAGCCCCGCAACTTTCCCGTTAAGCGCTTACTGCGCATCACACTTCACACCATGTACCGCCTCGATCGCGAGGAGTTCAAACAGCGGGTCAACGCGATGATCGACTACACATACGATCACATCCTTCCAACCTATGCTGACTATGTTGACCATCAGACAGGCAAGCGGAAGCAGCGACCACCCAGTATTAGGCGTCTGTATCGACGCCGCTACCGGCTTTCTTATCGAAGATTAATAACTCATCAAAATATATGAATAACGACGCTTTTTCTTTAGTAAGGAGCAGTCAGGCTAAGTTATGCCAGACTGCGAAGACTGCGGCAGCCAACAAGAAGCTGACGCCCCACGATGAACTGATGCAGCACAGGGTAACCCCTGAAACCAAGCTGCCACCATTGGAATTCCTGTTCAAAATGAACGGCATAGAGTGTTTCCCGCTCTCTGAACTCGTGGCCAACACGGGTAAGGCGAAGAGTGGTAAAACGCTCTTTCTCTCTATCGTCATGGCGTGTTGCATGAAGCGTAATGTGCTTGGCTTGGAGCGCATCCGTGAAACACCTATCCGTGTGCTGTGGTACGACACTGAACAGTCCGCTCAGTCCACCCAGAACATCCTCTGCAATCGCATCATCCCATTAAGTCACACAGAGGATAATGGTCACACAGAAATCACAGAAACCACAGATACATCTTACATCAGCCATCTAACATCAGACTTAAACGACCAGTTTTTCGTCTTCAACGTCCGTGGCATTGGCTGGGAGAAAAGGCGCGAGCTGTTGACTGTCGCCATCAGCGAGATACAGCCCGACCTCGTGATTGTCGATGGCATCAAAGACCTCATCACCGACATCAATGATGGCACGCAGGCCACGATGGTGGTGGAAGATCAGATGGGCCTCGCCCAGGCCTATAACTGTTGCATCGTAGATGTGCTCCATCAGAACAAGAGCGACACCGACCGCAACATGCGTGGATGGATTGGCACCGAGCTCGCCAACAAAGCCTTCGAGGAGTGGGCATGCTCCATTGTGCCAAATACCGAGACCTTCAAGGTAGAGCATGTCATGTCGCGCATGAAGCGATGCCAGGATAATCTCTATTACAAGCTCGACGACGCAGCACTGCCTGCTGCCTGCGAGAAGCCCGACGAGCAACCTCGCGATGCTAATGGCCGCTATGCCTCTAAGAAGAAGCCTGAGGAGCAGGAGAAACCTGCCAAGCCTAAGTACGATATCAACTGGAGCAAGCTCAACCGCGATTATATCCTGAAGAACGATATCGAGGAGCCTTTGCCCCCCGAACAGATTCCGTGGGATCTGGTCAAGCTCTTTACTGATGGCATGGAGGGTTGGTCGTTCAAGCGCTTTGCCCAACTCATGGCAGTTGCCATGCGTATAGCCGGCATCGAGGATAAAAAGTATTATTACTATCTGGTCAAACGAGCTGTGGAACAGCATATCCTGGCTCCTGGCAAGGATGCCTACAATCAGCAGGGCTTCTTCCTCAACTCGCCCGAGCAGCGTCAGCGCATCTTGGCGTATGAGGAGGAGCAGCGCCGCAAGGGCTTGGAGCCTGTGCAGTCATCACTCCCATTCCCTGAGTCCGACAGTGATGATGTACCACCCTACTAGGCAGCCCCCCTATATATCGCCCTTTTTTATTATAAAAATAAAAAGGGCTCTGTATATATATAGGGGCTCCAAGTAGCCCCGCCGTGAATTCGTTCGATTCGTTCAATTCGTGTTCGTAAAAATGAAGTTATCCGAGTTATTAGCGAGAACATCCCTGAAAGCTCTTGGCCGTGAAATCGGCCTTGACGTTCAGATGGTCGAAGGTCATCTGGTGTTTACACCACTTGACCCTAACGACCCTCGCTACTCCGAAGACTTCGTGATACCCACTATGAAGATGATCTCCGCCTGTCGTGCCGACGACTTCGACTACTTCCAGCCTTTCATTGCTGCCGGTAAACTCACAGTCGCTGATATGCACCATGCAGCGCAGCGCTATCACCTCGGCAAGACTAAGAGCGGCCAGCCCATGTACTGGATGATCGACGATATGCTCCAGCCCCTCGATGCCCACATCGGTCAAGATGCTTGGATCTCTCAGCTCTTGAAGAAGCGTGAGCCCCTCCTTAACTCCTGGCAAGTCCATCACTGCCTCTTCGGCCTGCATTTATTAACGAACACAAATCTCACTAATAACACGAATAAGAAATTCTCTAATTCTCCAATTCTTGACTCAGAAAAAAAAGATTCGTTAGATTCGTGTTCAGAAGAAAAACCTATATGCGTGGTTGAATCAGAAGCATCTGCCGTGGTTCTATCCGAGCTATTTCCAGACTCTATCTGGATGGCCTATTGCACAGTTCCTCACTTAGACATCGACCTGTTCGAACCCCTACAGGGTCGCACAGTCACCATTTATCCCTGCACCGACCCCTGCATGTCGAATCTCCTCTTCTTCGAAGAACTCTGTGAGTCCATCTGTAAGCACTACGACATCACCCTCTCTGTCGACCGCACCCTCGAAGACCATGCTACCGACGACCAAAAGTCCCGCAACATCGACCTCCTCGACTACCTCCGTGAATCCCTATCTCATTCTGCGTAAATTCGACCCGAATTCTGCGTGAATTCAAGTCGTTTTCTGCGTGCAAACTCTATTAATTCAGTATCCTTATGAGTACGTTCAAAATCAAATCCTACGGTAAATCAGAATTCGCCTGGCTGATGTTCCCCAAGATGAAGGATCCCAGTTCAGCTCAGGACAAACTCCTTCGTTGGATCAAGAAAGACCCTCGCTTCCATAAGCGCCTCCTGCGTCTTGCCAACACCAAGGATGATAACGACTACAGTAAAGAGCAAATACTGCTCCTAATCGATAAATTCGGCGAACCAGGAGAGTATGATGACTACTAATTTCACTTTTTGCCGTCACCTGCCGTCATTCGCCGTATTCTGCCGTCATCTGCCGTCAGTGTGCCTTCCCAATTGTTGTACCTTTGCATTGTCAGAGAAAATCTCTGTGAGTCCAGACGAAGGCCCAGCGCGCAGCCCAACTCTCAACTCTTAACTTTCAACTCTCAACTTTTAAAAAATGCCTGTACTCGTAAAAGTATCTCAAAACAAGAACGACAAGACCGCAGCCTTTGGCAAGTGGTACGGTCGCGTGGTCAGCACCAAGACCATGAGCTATCAGGAGCTCTGCAAGCACATGTCGGAGCACAATTCCGTCTATGGCGAGGACGTCTGCCTCGGTGTTGCCAACAAGCTGCAAAACTGCATGCTCGAACAGCTCCTGGAAGGTAAGAAAGTCCAGTTCGGTGAACTCGGCGTGTTCTACCTCTCTGTCAAGAGCACCGGTGCCAACAAGGAAGAGGACTTCAACCTCGGTGCTAACATCAACGGTCTGTTCCTCTGCTTCTCACCCAGTCGTACTGACGTCAACAACCTCTCTTCAAAGATGCTGAAGAAGAAGGCCTCGTTCATGAACGTCAAAGACCTCGTGGAGACGAAAGCTAAGGCTTCAACTTCCGGAGCTGGTAACGAAAACCAAAATGGTGGCGGTTCCAACTCAGGTAGCAATGGAGGCTCTAACAGCGGTGGAAACACCGGTGGCGGCGGTGACGATAACAGCGGAGAACCCAATGAGAATTGATGGCTGATGTCTGACGTCTGAGGTCTGACTAGTCCGGGGTGTTGCGAGGAGACTCCTGAAGAGGTTCAACAATCACGTCTTCCCTCTTACATCATTCATCTAACTTCTCTCCTGTACGCAGCCTGTTAGTCAGCCTCAGACTTTTCATCGTGCCAGCCGAGAAAGAACAAATTGATTTTATATTTAAACTAGACTTAACTTTATGAAACTTTCATCTTCAACCTGGAAGCAGCTGCTTCAGATTCTCGCTACGATCATTACCACTATCGCTGGTACGCTTTGTGTCCAAAGCTGCTCACCCAGCTGGTTCTAAAATTAGAAAGCCATGCGACGTATTGATCTAATTATCTGTCACTGTTCAGCCACTCGCGTCACTCGCGAATTCTCTCCTGAAGACCTCGAAGCCTGTCACAAGGCTCGAGGTTACAAGACCACTGGCTACCACTACTACATCACCAAGGATGGCAAACTCCACAAGTGCCGCCCCGAGGATATGATTGGAGCTCATGCCCTCCGCTACAACGCCCACTCGATTGGCGTTTGCTATGAGGGAGGTCTCGATGCCAAGGGCAAGCCCGACGACACCCGCACCCCTGCCCAGAAGCAGACCCTCATCGCCCTGCTGCGTGCTCTGAAGACCGACTACCCCGATGCCCAAATTCTTGGTCATCGTGACCTTCCCTGGGTCAAGAAGGAGTGTCCTTGCTTCGATGCCCGTGCTGAATATCTCAATCTCAAGCCCCTTAAACTGGAGCAGTAACTTGAATCGTGTAGCTTGAAACTTATTTGTTATGCATATAATCCGCCCACCACCGCACTAGTCACTTATTTTACTAACACTTTTTTACCATGATGTATATACAATCCCTTGTTTCAATGTCTGTTGCATCATTCTTGTTAGTTATCTTACTCGTCCTATTGCGCACAAAGTTACAACGTCCGAAAGTGTAGATTACACGCTCTCTATACGACATTGATGCTGCTTGGTATCCCTGTCGTAGTTGATGCCAACAAGCAGGAGCCGGTCAGTGTATTCGGCAACTTTTGCGGGATACTGCTTGCGCTTGATCTGGGCAATGGCTGAGTCGGCATCTTTGTTAACTTTCAGTTCAAGAATGATGGCTGGAGAGTCCACATGTTTACGCGGAATGAGCACGATGTCGGCAAAGCCCTTACCCGAAGGAAGTTCTCGATACATAATGTAGTCGTTCTTAGCATAGTAGTAGGCTATTGAGAGTACACAAGCCAGCGAGTTTTCGTTGTTATACGACAGGATACTGGTATTTTCGTCATGGGCAGCATCCACGCCACGGGCCACCACTTCTTCATCACCGTCAAGAGTGGCCTGAAGCAGTTGCTCCGACTTCCCCAAAGCATTGACTACAGGTTCCCAGTTGTTAGTACGGATGGCGTTCTCCATTTCGCCCGATACTTCAAGGTTGGGGATAAAACACTCCTTCTTCACACGGTCATAGCTTAGATAGCCGAGATGGATGAGCAATGTCAGAGCATCATCACGGCTGTAGATTTCTGAAATATCATTCTTGAACCCCTTAGGATCAACCTTGCAACGCCCTCCCGCCAACATAGAGATAATGTCATCCTTCAAGCCTTCAAAATTCATTTTGATATAGTCGGCAACGGCATCGGTAGCCCCCGTCTTTCCCCAATAGCTCTCGCACCATTCGTTACGCAGAGCCTGTATAACACTGTTAGGATTGAACATCGAAGGTTGTGGACCGATTTGATAACCATCATACCATTTCTCCAGTTCGTCGAAGTTCATACCGTATTTCTCAGCGAGTGCTTTTGTCTCATCAAGAGTAAAGCCAAAGAACTGAGCCAAATTTCCAGGACTAACCATAGAGTATTCACAGAAATTGTTCAGTGCCGATTCAGTCTTATATTTCTTAATAGGCAATATACCGGTCATATAGACAAAGGCAAAGACATATTTACCAGTAACATCTTTGAACATACGGCGAAGCCAGCTGACATAGCGATCCATAGCAGGAGTACCAGGCTTGAATTCGCGACAGATGGCATCCCACTCGTCAATGATAAAGACAAAGCGCTCACCAGTAGTCTTGTTAATCTGTAAGAGCAAATCCATGAGGTCGGCAGATTCGTCCGCTTTTATCTCGGGATATGCAGCGAGGACGTCCTCCTTCAGCTCCCTCTCGATATAATCAATGATACGCTCGTCGTGATAGCGGGTGACAAATGCCGTCATATCGAGATAGATAACCGGATATTTATTCAGATAATCCTCAAACGATGGGTCACTGGCTATCTTCAAATCAGCAAACAACGAGCGTGAATCGCAAGAATGGTCATAATAGGCAGTAAGCATCATAGCTGCCATCGATTTGCCAAAACGGCGACAGCGCGATACGCAACTGAAACGTTGTTCACTATCAATTGTATTATTGATAACAGCTATCAACCCTGATTTGTCAACGTACTCACTGTTGCGGACGCTCTGAAACCCAGCGTTACCTATATTAATATATTTACCCATCTCAGCGAATTTTTTGCAAAGATACATTTTTTTCTCTATACCGCAAAGCATTTCGGACTTTTTTCATATCCAATTGGACGAAACGGGTAGAGACGACTTGTCTGCTACCTGACAATAATCTTTCTACCATTTCGGATATACAATCCCTTCGTTGGCTTAGCCACGGGCTGACCTTGTAGGTTGTAATAACTATGAGCCCTTAAGCTTTCACCATGAACCGTCTCAATGCCATCTGTGCCTGCATAAGGCTTCACATACTTCGTTATCTGTGATAGTACAGTGGCCGTTCTTTTGGGGAAATACTGCGACAGCAAGCGGTTGCGCTCAGTCATGTAGGTTTCATCGACGGTGTACACCGTGTTAGTTTTGTCTTGCCAGCGGTGCACGTCGCGGCGATAGTCGCCCCAACGGGCAGCCTCGTCGTATATGGCCAAGGATATGTTATTATACAAACTGTCCCATACCTGCACCACCGACTGCTGTCCTAAGAGGCCATCATCAGTCAACAGTTCCTGAGCACGCTTCAGATAGCGACGGGCAAAGTCCTGATTGTTCAACAGCATATTGAAGATATCCGTTGGGCATCCACTATTACGCTTTGTGACAGCATTGTCGCTTGCACCCTCTAGAATCATTTCCGAGTCCCAACACAGGAACTTGAAACCTTCTTTGTTGTTATTACGACGAATGGCATACCAGTTATGATGGTCCCAGTCGTTATTGCCAGCATAGTGGTTGATAATCATATAGTCGATGAAGTTATCCTTATCCAGCAGCGTATCCAGCTTCTCGTAAGCTGCTGCGGGCGTCAGACTTGTAGACTGACCGGCTACAGCCTTCACCGTCTGTATCATCTCGTTCCAAGCATCAAGGGTACCCTCGCTGGCCTCTAAATGACTGCCACCTTCCTCTTCTATCTTTATCACATCATAGTCGTCCTTCTTGCCACCAAAGTGTTCCTTACCAAAGGTGTCGTCCACACGTTCGGCGATATTATAGAGTCCCCAGTACATACCATTCAGGAACAAGTGTGCATGGAGGGCGTTAACGCTGGTATGCCCCAACTTGCGTTGCATGCGGCGAGCCCAGACATCACGGGTATACTGGGCTTTCTGACGATTACCTTCTCCCCAGTGCTGCCAGGAGTTACCGAAGTGGCAGCGAAGCACCAACTGTCCGAACTTCTTCGGTTCGCCCTTACCGTACAACGGATACTCCAATGACGACGGACCATAAGTCTTTTTAAACTGCAGGCGGAACGAGTGCTTGGGGTTCTTCTCAGCCAGACGGCCATGACCGCCATGCAACTTCAGACCGCAGTCAACCGTGAAGTCATGGTTCTGCGGACCTCCAAAAAGCTCGGCACTGCACTGACGTGTCCATCCGTTACCAGTATTGTCGCCCACAGGAGGACCTGTATAAATATAGATACCACCTGTTTCCTCGTTTTTCTCATGACTGAACAGGTTATCCTTGTCCGTCACTACGCTAAGAATAGGTATCTGCTTCAGACCCTCGATAATCTTGGGGCGCAACACGGGGTCGTTTGTCATCTCAGGGTCCATCTCATAGTCAGCGACAGCCCTACCACTAATCTGAGCGTACTTTCCCCATTCGGCAGGGTAGCCCTCAGGGTTATTGGGCTGACTCAATACAGAATTAATAAAGATATAGCTGGCAGTGGTAATAGCGGAAGCCTTTCCATCTATCACTTCAATAGCCCTAAGCAATGTCGTCTTGCTCAAAGTGAGGGGACTTGCATAGCGGGTACTACCAGATGTAGGTGTACTGCCATCGGTGGTGTAATACACCACTGCACTGGCATCTGTGGGCGTAATTGTTACATGGATACTGTTCTCGTCATATAAACCATGAGGCAGACTGAACTTTGGTTGTGCCATCACTGCCGTTGCAGCCAGCACAGTCAAATAGGCTAACAAATGTCTTCTCATATCTTTTATTGGGTTTTACTTAATTGTGGAACATACTTGACGGCCTCTCCGTCACTGGCTTTCAGCACACTGGCAAATTCTTGAGGCGTCACCTCAACAGGACCACGCATAAACTCAGGAATATTGTAGCACTTTACAAACTGCCGATGGTAGTCGGGATCGGCCTGTGGCAGTTCGAAAGGTTTACTGCCCTTACCATTGGCATCGATATGTGTAAAGAACGGACGGGTATAGCTGCCATCGTCGCGTCGGCTACTGAAGACCACCCACCGGCCATTGCTCGACCAGGCATGATAGCTCTCTGTTTCAGGTGAGTTGATTTCATCCATTGCACGAACCTGTCCACTGGCCAAGTCCAACATATAGAGGTCAGCCTCACGATGCCAGATATGGAAAACGCCATAGTTGCCCAAGGTAAACATCAGGAAACGACCATCGGGCGATACGCGTGGCAAGGTGGCACTCTTGTCCAGGCTGTCAGCCTGGAACACCAGTTCACGCGGTCCAAACTGATAGGTATCTGGATTGAAAGATTTCTTATAAATGTTGTATTTCACTTCCTGGTATCTGCGAACCACCTCAACACCATGGCTGACTGTATCGCGAAACTCGAAATGTGCGCTACAATAATAGAGCGTCTTGCCGTCAGGTGCCCATACGGGGAACACCTCAAACTCACTACCATCATTTTCGATATTGGTTACCTCGTTCTTTGCCACATCATAGGCTATCAGGTCACTCTCCGCATCGAACACCTCGATTTTATTCATGTGGCGTGTATGGAAGCTTTGGCTGGTCTTGTTCGTGGAATAGACGATGAGTGGTAACCACGGATGCCAAGCAGGATAGACACCGGCAGAGAGAATGGAGTCGTTGCGCATATTAATCTTACGCAGTTTACCGTCGTAGGCTATCACAGTACCCCCATGGAACTGACGGGCATGGAACTGCATGCGCTGTGGATTATACTGCTGGTAGTTATGGCAGTTGACGCACTGTCCGGATATCTCCTCGCCACAAAGCATGTTGTTGACCATTACCTGCTCGTCGTAGTTCTCCACACAGCGCTGATTCAGTGTCAGTTCCTCGTAAGCTACATAGCTGGGCGAGATAAGTCGGTAACTGATATATGGGTCAATGCTATCCGCAGAAACGGTGATATGAAATGGCTGATAACGCCCCCAAGCCTCGCCCATACGGGCAAACACCTCGACATCGATAGTCTTACCCACAGCCTTATTGACCAACTCACGCCAGTCGTCCATGTCTGGCTGGACGGCTTCACCCCCACATACCAGTTGATAGTCACCCACCGTAAAGCGTGCCACCAGCTCATCGCAGGCATCCTCAAGTTCAAAGGTCAGAGGAGCGATATTGACGGGTATCGTCACATCTTTATAATCCGGATAGATATTCGGTGCATTTTTGATGTCTGTAAACTGTTCAGGCACCTTGGCATTATGACAGGCTGTCAACAAAGCCGTCAAGGCCAGCATATATAGGAATACTTTTTTCATTGCTAATACAATTAATATGAGTAGAGGTCGTGAACAAAGAAATAGTTGTAATAGTAGGTATGCCCAAAACGAGTATAGAAGATGGGACGCATCTCGTCTTCACTCTCACTCGTCGCGTTATTGGCCAAATCCATGACACCATCATAATCGCGCTTCACTTGTTCTTCAAAAGGCATCTTGCTGATGTCGACATTATGCTCCAGATTGCCAAACAGATAGGCAGCCTCCTGATAATGAATCGGCATTTTCTGCCCTGCATGAGTACGGCCATAATCAAAGAAACGGGGCCAGAACAACTGAATATCCTTATACCATAAGGCTGCTATAAGCGACATTTCCTTATAAAGCTTGTCATCACTGTTACTATAAAGGAATCTCTCCATCAGGAACTTCTCGGCCATCATATTGTCGTTTGCCAGCACATCACCACCAGTCATCAGATGGAAGATGGGCGAGAATTCCGCATCAGTCTTCATCCGATCTCTATGCCCAATCAAGCGTTCATATTTCTGAGCCCATGCCTTGTGGAAGCGCGTGTGCTTCAGTATCGACGCATACTTGCGAGCCTCCTGGGCATCGCCAGTCACCAAAGCACAGCGCATCAGATATTTCAGGTATTCAGCACGGAAGCCGAACTCGACGCCCTGTTCCAGACACCAGCGATGACAATAGTTGGCAAGACCATAATTATAGTACATGCTATAACCAGCCACCTGCATCATACGGATGGGCACAGGCGAGTCACAAAGCTTTGAGCCGTCCCTGTAACGATACATCTCATCGCCCTGACGTCCTAATCGGAACAAGGCCAGATTCCTCATCATCACGATGGCACGTGTCGGTTCTTCTTCGTCACCAACTTCTTCTGCCAAGACGCCCTCCCAATCAAGGTTCTCTACGCATTTCTGCATACGGAATTCTTTATGGAAATTATGGTCTTTATACCAGAAGCGATGAATGCTATAGCCTGCGGCTACGACAATGACCAGATGGATGCAGAGCCATACGATGTCTGATGTATGATGGCTGACGGCTGACTTCTTCCTCTTTCCATTTTCCTTCCTACCTCTTCCATCTTCCATCTGACTTCTTACATCTTCCACCTTTTCTCGTTTCCACCGTCCGTACATCAATGCCATGAAGACCAGTGAGGCCACTAATATATAATAAGGAATATAGTAGTTGGGCAATTCCTTGTCCACAATGAACAACGGCAGTCCTGTCCACCAGATGTTTTGGACATTGGTCTGACAGAACACATAATTATAATAGAACAGGGGCCAGAAGGCAATAGACAGGATGGCTACTGCTGAGCCGATGACACGATGAGTCATCATCTGTTTCTCCAAGCGCCACAGCAACACACCCATCAGTAGTGTAGCCAGCAAGCCGTAAAAGCCTATCAGGGGATAAAGGACTGCGGTACTGACAAACATAAAGACTGGGCGCAGATAATATTTGGCTGGCAGTAATCTGAAAAGCCACACAGCAGCAACAGCAACCGTGGTACCCATAGCGGCAACGAAGAAATGCCCACGCAACTTCAGGTAATAAATCCAATAGCCGAGGTCAACATTCATGATGATAACGGCTGCCAGAGGGACAAGCAATACGGCTGTCCACTTGACAGGTATACGGAAAGTACGCCAAATGACCAGCAAAAGCACCATCCACCATAGGGTGAGCAACAACACGCCCAGCCATGGGTAATAGAAAAACTCTGTGAAATAACTGCCCAGCCACGTCAGTAGCCAGCCCGAAGTCACCATCTGCTGCTTCAGAAATAGCGGTGTGTCCAGAAAAAGATTCATCTCCTGCACCTTCCACAGCACCTCCCGCTCAAATATGAGCAAAGAACAGGCTGTAGCCAGTAGCGTCACTACAACAAGGGCAGGACTTAATAGTTTCAGTTTATCTTTCATTTTCAAGTTATTTGCAATATCGGCTGCAAAGATACAAAATAATTGGCTTATTATTTCCCGTGATTAAGAAAAATATTGCTTAAAAAGCAAAAAAAGTGGCGAACCGAAGTCCGCCACTTTAATGAGAACATTTAAACTTTATAAATTACTTCACAACCTTTATAGTGCGAATTGAACCATCGCTCATGACTTGCTTCATGATAACCAGACCCTTCTGAGCCTTGGCAATACGGCGACCATTAACGTCGTAGAGCTCGATAGCACGAACCTTAGCAGCAGGTGTACCCTCAAGTGTCTCGATACCAGCAGCAGCAGACTCGTATGCCAATACGTAGTTGTAGCCTTCTGCAGGACCAGTCATCAGGACATGAACTTCCTCCAGGAAGGGCTGAGATACCGTACCAGACTTGAAGCCAAGAGTCAGGTAGCCGTCGGTAACAACTACACCTTCGATTGCTCTATCCCAACCAGCATTATCAACCTGAGCATAAGCAGCAAAGTTAACATCTGGGTTAAGTTCTGCACCATCCTCAACAGCAGGTGTGTCAGACTTCTTCACATAGACACAAGTACCATCTGATTCACCAGAGTTATCGTTAGCGCTGAACTGAATGGTGTAAACACCTGCGGGCAGGTCAGTGATGGTCTGCTCGGTCATGCAAGAAGCATGCCATCCCATATACAGGCAGCAGTCCTCAACATAAGGAGTCTTGCTGTTATGAGATTTATTACCATCCCAGTCGCTCCAAGCGCCAGGAGTACCAGAAACATTAGTCCAACCAGGAATTTCAGTAGAGTACTCAAGAGCATAGAGGTTCGGGTTCTTAACGAATACCGTCATATCGTAACTCTTAGTAATGACGTTTCCTTCATCATCAAAAGTACCTTCGAACAGCGTATTAGCGGGATCCTTGAGCTGGCCATAAACCTCAGTCTTAACGTAGTTCTTCACTTCCTCGGCCAGAACGTCATCGTCCTCAAGAGCATTGAGAGCCTGAGATACAGGATAAGAATCCTCGGCCTTGCCTAAGGTCTTCAATGTCTCAGCACCTAAGCGCAGACGCTCAACCAGAGCAGCAACACCAGTGGTTTGTCTCTTAGACTGACCAGTGGTAAACAGCTTGGCAGTGGTATTAACAATGTCAGTCAGTTCAGTAACAGCAGCTGTCAGAGCAGCATCGTCCTTCAGGATATCGTAGGTGTAGTGCTTCTGCCAGTTAGGTTCTTCCTCAGTACCATCGTTCTGCATCACAGAAACACCATGATACTTGTTAACAAGTTCTACCAGCTGAGCATACAATGGCAAAGCAGCAAATTTGTCAGATGCGTGCTGACGAACAACATCACTACCATCCTTAATCAGCTTATCGTAATTGTTACAGAGAGCAGCGTGGTCAATCAAAGCTGCACTGCAAGTATTCAGAAGTTCAATAGCACCATAGCACTCAGAAGGAGATGTATAGCCATCCTTCTCAGCCTCAACCTTAGCGATAGCATCGTTCAGGGCTGTCTGTGCAGCACCGTCATAGCGCTCGTCAGCATTGTCGGTCTGAGTCTTCTTAGCCTTCTCCAGAGCCTCGGCAACGGCAATCGTCTCAACAACACCAAAGCTGTTGGGGATATAAGCCAACTTCACGTTAGCCAGCAGCAATTCATGCCATGTCTCACCAGCGTCCTCACCATCAGCGTTGTTAGCAACCACGAAACGCAGCTCGTAATCACCAGCATCCACAGGAGTGAAGTTGATGCTATAAGCAGAAGAACCCTTCACAGCATTCTTAGAACCGTTGACGTCAGGATTACATGTTACGGTCTGAGAAAGTAATTCATTACCTGCAGCATCGAGGAACAGAACCTTCAGGAACTCACCGCTTGCCTTCCAGCGTGCAGCATTGAAGGTCAGGGTATAAGTCTTATCAGCTTCCATTGTCAGCTTGTGCTGATCATCGTTGAAACCGTAAGTCAGATAGTTGGTACGCATATAGAGAGCACTGGTAAAGTCACCACCAGCAGCAAAGTCGTTGAACAGACGGGCACCACCAGAATAGCTTCCGCCAGCAACGCGCTCCTCCATATTATCGGCAAAGAGTCTGAAACCTTCAGGAACTGAACCGTTAGCACAGCTATTGAAATAGCTCAGCGGAATCAGCTCTACAGGAACATCATTAGGATCAGGAGCACCAACACTGAACTGATAAGTTGTATCGGTGAAGATTTCATCACTTAAGATAGCCTCAGGATAAATCTTAGTGATATTGATAGTGTGCAGACCATCCTTCAAATTGTCACCAGCATAAACCAGCGTAAACTCTTCTGCCAGACCTTCATTAGGACGAACGGTCAGAGCCTTACCATCAAGCTTGGCCACAATCTTAGAAGCGTCAGCCTTCTTATCAAACTTCACAGTGAACTCCTTCAGGTCGTTCTTAATGTTGAACGAACCCTGCTCAGGATAAGCAGCTACAACAGTAGGAGCAAACATGACATAAGGATATACATCATCATAATCTGATGCAATCGATGCGTTGTAGTCAGCAATCTCGTCAACCTTACCAACCACCTGACCAGCATTAGGACCAGCAGCATACTTCAGCTGCAGGTCGCCAGCAGCATTGTTATAGATAACACGTACCTTATCACCTTCACTGGCTGTCTCTTCCAAGAAAATATAGAAGCGGCCATCAGCGAAGCCCTCTACAGAGGTAATTTCAACTTCCTTATTATTTACCAGAACCTGGGCATTCTCAACAGGGAACATCACGCGGTTCTTACCAGCAGCCTTGCACAATTCAGGAATATTAGTCTCGAAGCCAAAGTCAACCTTAATATTGTCATCTACGAACTCGGCTGCTGTACCATATTTATATATTTCGAACTTAATATTATCGAAATAGTACTGAGTAGCTGTTGTCTTGTCATTGTTCAGGTCGAAAGCAATGCTCTGGAAGCCCTTTCCAAACAGATTTTCGTTAATAGTACCCTTTGCGGTAATTGTCTTCCATTCAGAAGTAGAGGTGAATCCGTTAGCAAAATCAGAAGAGACATCGCCACCACCACACTGCCAAGAACGTGGAGCAGCATGACCCGCAACATTGACATTGGCATCAGGATTAGAGATAACATCCATAGAGAAGCGCCACTGCGTACCAATAGGCAGAATCTCAGGAAGCTTCACAAACAGCTGAGTTGACCAAGTCTCAGGAGCATTTTCCATTGACCTCAATGCAAGACCACGGCTATTGTTTACACCAACGCCATCCTCAATGACTGCAGGATAAGTCACACCACCGTCGCTAGAGCTACCATTGATAACAGTAACGAATGAACTTGTGTCGTCACCTTCCATGTCACTGTTGGTCAGGATGTTAATCCATCCGACAGCCTTTGCAGGCTTCTCAACCGTGATACTGTTAACGATAGCCTTTGTGTTCCATGCAGAACCTTTGATAGAGTGGAAGTGCACAAAACCCCAGTCAGTGGCTATTTTCTTTAAATCAATAATATAAGTATTGCCTTCCTGTGTGTAATAATCAGTAGCCCAAGTACCACTATTGGGGATAACAAGGCAATTGGAAGAGTTCTTGTCAGAGCTGAACTGACCTTCTTCAACCGTACGGTTGATAAAGATACGAGGGTTGGAACCATTCTCCACACCGTCTGCATCGCAGCCAATCATCTCAACATACAACTTGGAGTAACCTGTCAGGTCAACCCATGCGTTACAACTGGTGTCACCGATAGGACATCCTTCGGCCTGCCCTAAAATAAAGGCACCTTCAAATACACCATTCTCGACAGCATCAGCATCCCATCCCGTGTAGTTGTGGAAGGTGAAATGCTCTGCGTCAAACGGGATGCGCTCCTGCGCTCCTGCATTCACAGCACCAAAAAGCATCAAGGCCATCAGTGCCAGAAACATTTGGTAAGTTTTCTTCATGTTTGTTAAAGTTTTAATTTGTTAATAGGTAAAAAATCGAAATCTGGGGGCAAAGATAGGTATATTTATTTAATTAACGTTCGCGAAACGTATCATATACTTTATTTTTTCGTTTAAGAAGAGACAATTTGCAATATGAGACAAAAAACAAAACCACTGAGACGAATTCCGCAATCACAAAAGACAAAAAGCAAACTATGCGAAATAAATAATTAATTTTAATTATAAATAAATGCGTAACTTTGCAAAAATTTAATTTTCTAACAAAAACCAATTTTAACGTATGAAAACCAGAAAGCAATTTTGGAATCAATGCCAAGGTTTCAGACCACTTCGGAACAGATGTTGGATGATGGCCGCGGCTTTGGCGCTGGTTGGTGGAGTCACCCTGACGTCCTGTCAGGAATATGACCTCGACGAAAAATCCCCAGAAGGTTGGGGTAACAGCATCTACAGCTGGCTCGACGAGCAAGGGAACTACACCAACACTGTGCGAATGATTAATGACCTGAAGTATCAGGAAGTGCTGGGCAAAACGGGTTCGAAAACACTCTTTGTAGCCAACGACGCGGCTTATGAGAGATTTTTCAACGACAAAAACAATGTCTTTGGCGTATCTCGTTACGAGGAACTCACTGAGCCACAAAAGAAAATGTTGTTGTTCGGCAACATGCTCGACAACTCCATCCAGCTCAACAGTCTATCAACTATTCAGGGAAATCCTTTGAAGGAAGGTCAGGCCATGCGTCGCTTCTCTGCACTTGGAGAATATGACACCGTGCCCATTCTTCGTCCTCAGGACATGCCCGACAACAAGTATTGGAAACGTCACCGCGACAGCGGCAAAAACATGGTTTGTATGGAAGACGGAAGTGCTGTCCCCATGCTGCTGTTCTTGGAGGCACAGTTATCGAACAATCGCATCACCAATGAAGACTATAATTTCCTGTTTAACGGAAAGACAAGCCGCAAGGCCGGTGATGCCAGTATCAATGGTATTGAAGTTGAGGAAAGCAACATCCGCTGTGCCAATGGTTTTATTCACCGTACATCAGAAGTTGTCACCCCATTGCCAAACATGGCTGAGCTGATAGCCAAAAAGCCTGAGGTAAGTTTGTTCAACAAACTGTTGGAGCGTTTCTGCGCACCATATCCTGACAGCAAGGATCTTACGAAGACCGAGCGTTACAATTATTTGTACAACACCACCGTGGATACCGTATATACCAAGCGTTTCTTCAATGACAAGAGTGGTGTTGGCGTCTATCTGACGCCTGACGGACGTGGTGTACCCGCCCAATTAGTATATGACCCTGAATGGAATTCATACTATTCAGCCAGTGTCAAATCAAGTGGAGAGGGTAATGCTGCCGAACAACGCGACATGGCAGTGATGATGGTTCCCACCAATGATGCTATGGAAGCCTATTGGCACGGACTCGGCAAGCCGCTGAGCGAGAACTACGCATCATGGGACGATGTGCCGGACGATGTGATTATCAAGCTTTTAAATGTAAACATGCTGCCTTCATTCACCTCGTCAGTACCCTCAAAATTCAATGCTATTCTGAACGACGCCAACGACCCGATGGGTGTTAATGTTGCAGACGTTGATGAGGTCTATATGGCTTGTAACGGTGCCGTCTATCTGACCAACAAGGTTTACTCTCCGACAGCATACGTCAGTGTATCATTCCCTGCATTGGTCAATCGCACGATGAAGATTATCGACTGGGCTATTACCCAGTGTAAGTATAATGTCTATCTGAATGCACTTGGTTCAGACTACAGTTTCTTTATCCCCACAAACAACGCATTGTTGGAGTACATCGACCCCTGTTCTTACGGTAAGAAGAACCTCCAATTGTTGAGTTTCCGCTGGGACGAGACCAAGCGCGTCGAGGAAAGAGTTTCCGCTGTGGTTTATAACTACAACCCTGAAACAGGTGAACGTGACTCCATTGAGACAGTCACTATGGCTTCTAACGGTGGCCGCATAACAAGATGTCTGCAAGACATCCTGGACACCCACATCGTGATTGGTAAGGTTTGGGAAGGTAAGAACACCTATTTCCGCACCAAAAACGGTACGGGCATCCGCGTTACCAACCCTGACGACAAGGATAATATGACCGTGGAGGGTAGTTATCAAATGTACGAGGGCTCGCCCATAAAGATTACCCGCGTTTACGACCAACGCAAGGAAGTTGCCGGTGGTAATGGTATGAGCTATGTGCTTGAAGGCCAACCCATCATGGGTACTCGTCTGACTGTAAAGGATCAGCTGGCTGCCCACCCCAAGTATTTTGGAAAGTTCCTCGAGTTGATGGAAGGTAGCGGTCTGTTTGAGGCTATCCACAATTTAGGTACAGGTAATGAAAATGACAACAAAGCATGTGGTGGTACAAACGTGTCTTTGTTCAACACCTACCATTATACAATATATGTGCCAAGTAACGAAGCTATTGAGCAGCTGCAGAAGGAAGGCAAGCTGTCTTCTTGGGAGCAGGTTGAGCAGGATCATCTGGATGGCAATACAGAAAAGGCTATGAGTGATTCCTTGAATATCGTGAACTTCCTGAAGTATCACATTCAGGATAATGCCCTCTACATTGGCGCCCAGACAGAGTCGGGTGACTTCGAGACTTCTCTGATTAATAGCAAGACCAAGCGCTTCTATATGCTAAAGTCTGCACTTAAGGACGATTCTATTGAAGTGGTAGACGCCATTGGCGGAACTCATAAGGTAAATAAGAGTACATACGTCGATGATAATGGCATAAAGCAAGATCTCTATAATATTCAGGCTCGTGAATATTTGTATGACAGTAAAGATGCTACTACAGCAACGAACTTGTATACTACATCGTCGGCTGTAATACATCTGATTGACAGTCCATTAGCTTATGGTGATTAAAAAATTAAAAAATAAAAAGTATTAAGATTATGAAACGATTTACTATAATTATATTTTCATTTTTTAATTTTTTGATTGCAGCGAACGCCCAGCAGGCTGGTGACATCATTAGCGGTACAGTTAATGATGAGATGGGACCTGTGATGATGGCCAATGTTGTGGAGATTGACGCTGCCAAGCGTATCGTCGCTTCAACAGTAACGGATATGAACGGAAACTTCTCGTTTAAGCTGAAGAATCCGAAAGACAAGCTGCGTATTACTTTTGTGGGTTACAAGACTGTACTTGTTCCCATTAACAAGACTCATTTTGATATCAAGATGGAGGATGCCACCCAGATTCAGGAAGTGGTAGTAACAGCCAAGAAGCGCGCAGGCGGTTCGGGACTGAACATTCCCGTCGATGAAATCTCTACAGCCCAGCAGAGCATCAGCATGTCAGAGTTTGACGGTTTGTCACTGACCACGGTTGACGAAGCACTGCAGGGACGTATCGCCGGTCTGGATATTGTGGCTAATTCAGGTAACCTTGGTAGTGGTACTTCTATGCGTCTGCGCGGTGTCTCTACCATCAACGGTTCCAGCGAGCCTCTGATTGTGGTGGATGGTAACGTTTGGCAGACAGGCGGTCAGCAGATTGACGGCGACATGAATGAAGAGAAATTCGCTCAATTGCTGAACATCAACCCCGAGGACATCGAGAGCATCAGTGTGCTGAAAGACGCTACAGCTACAGCCATCTGGGGTTCTCAAGGTTCTAATGGTGTCATTGAAATCAAGACCAAGCGTGGTACACGTGGTAAGACACGCGTCAGCTACAGTTTCCGTCTGACCGGCACCTATCAGCCCAAGGGTTACGAGATGCTGAACGGTGACGAGTACACGATGCTGTTGAAGGAAGAGTACTTCAATCCTCAGATGAGCGATGTAGCCAGCAATATTCCTGAGCTGAACTACGATCCCTCGTTCTCTGAATATCAAATGTACAACAACAATACCGACTGGTTGAAAGAAGTCAAGAAGGTTGGTTGGCGCCAGAACCACTACATCGCTTTAAGCGGTGGTGGTGAGAAGGCTCACTTCCGTATCGGTGCCGGTTACGACCGTGAGACGGGTTCTATCATCGAGCAGCAGCTGGACCGTTTCAGTTCTCGTGTCAATCTGGACTATTTTGTCAGCGACCGCATTAAGATTGAGACCAACATTGCGCTGACCTATACCAAGAACAAGAAGAACAATGGTGATCTTCTGGGTATTGCATACACGCGCATGCCAAACCTCTCAGTATATGAGCAAGACCGCAACGGCAACGATCTGGAAGAGTACTACTCTATGCTTCCAACAGTCAGCCAGTCTTTGCAAGACCAGTTAGGCAACAAGAACCCTGTGGCTTTGGCTTATCTGGCTAAGAATGATGAAACCAGCTATAACATTGAGCCTGAGTTCAAACTGCGTTACAACCTGCTCTCAATAGAAGAAGAGAAGACCCACCTGAACTATGAAGGAAAAGTGGTATTCAACATTTTCAACAATTATGTCGATCAGTACATGCCGCTGTCATTGAACACCCGTGGCTGGAACGATTCACAGAACAAAGAGAGCAACTCTACGACGTCCAATTCTTCAAAGAGCTTTGCTGTGACGACAACACATACGCTAACCTTCACACCAGCCTTTAAGAACAAGGATCATACACTGACGATGATGTTGCGCGGACAGCTGACCAGTGGTCATAACAGTTCACAAAGCACCTCATCATGGGGATTACCCTCTGGAAACATCCAGAACCCCGCCGCCCAGGGTCTTATCAAGAGTATGGATACCAACAGCGGTGAGTGGCGAAGCATCTATCTGACCTACTCTGCCCACTATGCCTACAAGGGTCGCTACATGGCCGACTTCTCTGTACGTCGCGATGGTAGCACACAGTTTGGTGGCGACCAGCGCTGGGGTAACTTCCCTGCCCTCTCGTTGCGTTGGAACATCCATAAGGAGCCATGGTTCAAGAAGTCCCTGCCTTGGATATCTATGTTATCTGTCCGTCCAGGTTGGGGTATCGTAGGTCGTCAGCCTGGTCAGGAATACTTGTACTTCAGCACCTATTCCAGTGGAAATGCTTACATGAACCAAGGTAGTGTTCATCCCGACAACATCCAGTTGAAGAACCTGAAATGGGAGCAGAAAGAGACGTTCAACCTTGGTGCTGACTTCGGTTTCTTCAATGACAAGATTACTGGTAACATCGAGTTCTACTGGCAGTTTACCAGCGACCTGCTGATGAGCAGTTATGGTATTCCTACCTCTTCAGGATATCCTAACCTCCGCTGGCAGAATGCTGGTAACATGAAGAATGTCGGTTGGGAGTTCAACCTGAATGGTAACAGCATCATCAAGGCTGGCAAGTTCTCAGCAGACTTCAATATCACGTTTGCCAACAACAAGAACCAGATCACATCGATGGACGAGACCTGTCTGTCAAATCTCAATAAAGAGTTCGACCGCAACAACGGCAGTTACCTGACTCGTGTTGAACTGAACCGTGCCTTAGGTAGTATCTATGGCTTCCGTTATCAGGGTGTCTATCAGTATTCACACTACACTGATACAGAAGTCAAGGGTGTCAGTGGTCCTGACGCTCCTGTTGCCCGCGACAAAGACGGCAACGTCATTCTTGACGAGCATGGTCTGACCAAACCCGTTATGTTCTGTGCCGGTACTGTTAACTATGAGTTCAAGGGTGGTGATGCCAAGTATGAAGACATCAACCATGACGGCCAGATTAACGAACTCGATATTGTCTATCTCGGTTCTTCCCTGCCTAAGTTCACCGGCGGTTTCGGTTTCAAGCTGAAATACGGTCGTTTTTCATGGAACAACCAGTTCAACTTCCGCTACGGCAACAAGATTATCAACAAGGCCCGTATGGATGTTGAGAACATGTATTCGAACAACAACCAGAGTCGTGCCGTTAACTGGCGCTGGCGTGTGGAAGGCGACATCACCGAAATGCCCCGTGCCCTCCGTCAGACAGGTTACAACTGGTTGGGTTCTGACCGCTTTGTGGAGGATGGTTCATTCATCCGTCTGAACTACACGCAGATTAGCTACTCCGTCGATCCCAAACATCTCAAGAAGTTTGGTCTCTCACAGCTCAATTTATCAGTATCAGCCAACAACCTGTTTGTGCTGACCAAGTATTCTGGTGCTGATCCTGAAGTAGGCTACGGTTCCATGGGTATTACTACTGATGGTGCTAAGACTCCGCGCTCTAAGTCATTCACCGGTAGTGTGACCATTCAGTTCTAAATGAAAAATTAGAAAAAGATATTAGCAATTATGATTACTGAATATATATATAATAAGGTAAAAGCTTCCCTGAGGACTGCTCTGTTCTTGAGTTTCGGTGCTGTCCTGTTCACTGGATGCAGTGATTTCCTTGACATCGAGCCTATGAACTCGACTGTTCTTGAGAACTACTGGAAGGAGAAAGCTGATGTGACGGGAGCCGTAAACGGATGTTATGAAGCTTTGGCCAGCGAAGACGTCATCAAGCGCATGGCTATTTGGGGCGAATTACGTTCTGAAAATGTAGTGATTGGTACATTAAACAATGCTCAGAAATACCAAAACACTTATAACAACCTCAATGAGATGTTGAAGGAGAATCTGCTGCAAACCAATGAAATGTGTAACTGGTCAAACATTTACAACGTCATCAATCGCTGTAATATTGTATGCCACTACGCACCGGAGGTTGAACAGATTGACCCCAACTACACCAGCAACGAGTTGAAGGCAACCATTGCAGAGATGAAGACCATCCGTGCACTCTGCTACTTCTATTTGATTCGTACATTCCGTGATGTGCCTTACGTGACAGAACCCAGTATCGACGATAATCAGAATTATGTCGTTCCTGCCACGAAGTTCGAGGTGGTACTCGACTCATTGATTAACGATCTGGAGAGCATCAAAGATGATGCCCAGCGCCGTTTCAGCGTTGAGAAGGTTGTCAACAAGAGCATTTCAGTACCTGCTGAGAACAACAGCCGCATCACCCGTTGGGCCATTTATGCGCTGTTGGCCGACCTCTATCTGTGGAAGGGTGACTGGAACAATGTCATCAAGTATTGTGACCTTGTACTGAACTATAAGGCACAGCAGTATAATGAACTGATTCAGATGGACCAGATTTCCGATGTTGAGCTGTTCGATGGTGTTCCTATGGTTTTGGAGGCTGTCAAGGGGCAGCAAAACGTAGGCAACACCTATACCTCTGTTTTCGGTCAGGGCAATTCTTTCGAAAGCATCTTTGAGCTCTACTACAATGGAAATACCGGACAGGAAAACAACTGGGTTAGCAATTTCTATGGCAATGGCAACAACACTATTGGTTTGTTGAAAGCATCTGAATGCCTGATGGACGGTTTCACCACTGACCAGAATCAGATATGGGTTTCGCAGAAAGACTGCCGTGCATACGAAAGTCTGGAGAGTCAAGGTACCAGCTATGCTATTACCAAATACACCCGCCCGAGTGCAAGCTTCAGTCTGCTGCGTCTCGGTATTGTCTCGATAGCCGACAGCCGTCGTTCCACACCTAACTCCAACTGGATTTTCTATCGTTTGAGTGATATCATGCTCATGAAAGCTGAAGCACTCATCCAGCGTGGTGAGGCCGACTGGCCCGAGGCATTCAAACTGATCAACAATGTCTATAAGCGTGCCAATAACATCGCTCCCGAGACGACGACTGGTAGCTTGTCTTACGAGACCTATTCGTCATCCAGAGAGAAGATGGAAGACCTGCTGTTTGCCGAGCGTCACCGCGAGTTCCTTTTCGAGGGCAAGCGCTGGTACGACCTCGTACGTCTGGCTCGTCGTGACGGTAAGACAGAGCGTCTGGCATCTTGTGCCATCCGCAAGTATCGTCAGGATATTAATGTCATCAAGATTAAGTTGACAGACCCGAACTACATTTATTTCCCATACGCCAAGAGCGAGTTGAAGGTTAATCCTCTACTGAAGCAGAATCCTGCCTTCGACAAGGGCGAAGATGGTAACTTAAATTAGTAATTAGTAATTAGAGATTAGAAATTATGATTACCAAGACAATAAAACAGTTCTTTTGGGCAGCTTTACTAAGCTGTGGCATGACTGTAGGCATGACCTCGTGTGTCGATAACGACGACGATGTGCCCATGAACCGATATACTGCAGAAAAGATGACTGCAGCCCAGTTCCTCACGGAGAACGAGAGCCGTGTGGGAGATTTCATTACCCTCCTGAAGCGAACATCCTACTTCGCCATGCTTTCCACGTATGGCGACTACACAGTGTTTGCCCCCAATAATGAGGCTTTTGCTAAGTATATGGCCACCAACAGCTATAACAGCATTGACGAAATTCCTTTAGCTGTCTGCGACACACTGGCCCGTACACATATCATCAAGACCAAGGCTTACTTCACCACAGATATTTCGGAAGGCTCCTTGGGTATGAACATGGCAGAGACCTTTATTGAACTCTCTATCAATACCGATGCAGAAAACAACAACGCCGTTGTTCACTTTGCCAACAAGGTGGCACGCATGGTAGAGTACGACGACTCTGTTACGAATGGTGTGGTACACATTGTGAACAACATTATTCCGCGTACCAGCGACAAGTTGCCCGACGTCATCAAGGCAGACTCTACTGTATCCATTTTCGCAGAAGCATTGTTTATGACCGGCTTGGCAGACTCACTGATGGCTTACGAAGACAAGAACTATCCTGAGTGGGGTGCCGACAAGGCATCGCAGGACTCTGCCTACACTTGGAACCTCTCACTGAAATGTAAGGCTGAAGGTAACGATCCTATCCAGTGGGTGCAGAAGCGCTACTTTAAGTTTACTGCCTTCATTGAGCCAGACTCTATCTACAAAAAGTTTGGTATCAATAATGTCAGCGACCTGGAGGCATACGCCAAGAAAATCTATGATGCCGTCTATCCTGAGGATGCCGGCCTCTATGATAAGGACTACAGAAACCGTAAGAATCCGCTGAATCGTTTTATCAGCTATCACCTCATCGACCGTGTGCTGCCTTACGATGAAATCATCATGCGTAAAGACTGCTTCAAGCACTGGGACATTGACAAGTGCGATCCTGAAGAGTTCTACGAGACCATGTGTCCTGGCACGCTGGTTCGTTTCAGCAGCTACAATGAGCAACTCTACATCAATCGCAAGGGTCACAAGGCCAATGTCGAGGTTCCGGGCGTACGTGTTTGGAAGAGCACCGAATCAGGTTCATCTCTACAACAGGCACCCAATGGCATGTATCACTATCTTGACGAAATACTTGCTTACACGACAGAAGTTCGTGACGTAGTCTTGAACTGCCGTATCCGTTTCGATTCGACCGTATTGAGTCCTGATTTTGCAAACAGCGACCGTCCTCTCTATGGTGAGGATAAGCTAAGAGGCTACCGTCTCGGCTACATCAAAAACTGGAGAGTATTAGGCGAGAAGGCTGTCATCGGCCTGCATGGCGAAGGTGTTTGGTGGCAGCACTATAAGAGCAATGGTATCACTGTCAGCGGAATCTTCGATATGACGATTAAACTGCCACCAGTACCCACGGGCACCTACGAGATTCGTACAGGCTACACGGTGAACCCAGAACGTGGTGTTGTTCAGTTCTATCTGAATAATGTTCCTTGCGGTATTCCTGCCGACCTGCGTATCTATGGTCCAGACCCATCAATTGGCTGGGTGGCTGATGTGACAGGCGATGACACTGAAGCCAGAAATGCCAACAAGGCTATTGACAAGGCCATGCACAACCGTGGTTATATGAAAGCCATGGACTGCTATTGGCAAGGTGCAGCCAAAGAGAATGTTCTCCGTGCAAAGGAAAACAACTTGCGCTACGTCTTGACCACTCAGTATCTTGACGCCAACGAGACCTATTATCTGCGTGCCCGTCAGGTGCTGAAGGATCCTGAATGCTATTGGAGCTTTGACTATATTGAACTTTGTCCGAAGAGCGTCTATGGAAGTCCCGAAGGCGAAGATACGCACTAACGAGAAGTGAAAAGTGAAAAGTGAAAAGTGAAAAATTAAGATTATGAATACAAAAAGCATAAAACAAATCCTCCTGACAGGTATCGTAAGCTGCGGCATAGCCGCCAGTCTTACTGCCTGTTCAGACTGGAACGACCATTACGAGAACACTGCAGAAGGCGGTGCTGCCAGTGGTACGCTCTGGCAACAGCTAAAGGCCAATCCTCAGCTGAGCGACTTCTGCGAGGTCTTGGAACAGACCAAAGTATATCGCATGCACAAGAAGACCCCCGTCAGCTATGCCGACCTTCTTAACAGCGGCCAGGCCTTTACGGTCATGGCTCCTGTGAATAACTCATTCAACAAGGACTCTCTGCTTCAGTTGGTCCAGACTGTTGCTGGTGACTCTTCTGTGGAAAAGAGCTTCGTGCAGAACCATATTGTCCGTTCGATGGTTTCGTCGGGACCTTATTCCGTCAGGATGCTGATGATGAACTTAAAGTATCAGGATATGGTAGACGGTAAAGTTGAAGGTGTTCCTGTAACCCTTGCCAACAACAAGACAAGCAACGGCGTGTTCCATGTGCTTGAACGTGCACTGCCCTATAAGTATAATCTCTTTGAGTTATTCTGCGACCATCCTCAGTTGTCTGTCATTGGCGAAAAACTGCGTCGCTTCAATGAGGAAGTGTTCGACCCTGATGCTTCAGTGTCGAATGGTGTGGTGGATGGTGTACCCGTGTATGTCGATTCCGTTGTCTATGAGCGCAACCGTCTGTTAGATGCCATCGGTCTTCTGAGAGACGAGGACTCCCTCTATTATGTTGTCGCACCGACCACTGAGGGTTGGAACGAAGCTTATAATGAGGCTTCTCAGTATTTCAAGTACGACGAGACTATTGAAAAGCGCGACTCATTGCAGCAGTACCACACGTTGCGTGCACTGATGGAAGACGCTGTCTTCAATCTGACTGACCAGAGGTCTGTCAAAGATTCTTTGATTTCTGTTCCTTACATCTACACGGTTCCGAATTACTCCAAGGGCAAGAAGGTTTACCACGTATTCCATAAGCCCTTCGAACCTGGCGGTATCCTTGATGGAGCCCAGCCGCTGTTGTGCAGCAACGGCATACTCTTCACCACCCCGAAGTGGTCTCTTAAGCCAACGGATACTTATTTCAAGGATATCTTCATTGAGGGTGAGGATACCTATCTGATCTTCGATTATGACAGATGTACCTACAATGTCCGTACTGTGACAGGCGACAGCATTTCCAATAAAAAATATTTGAGGATCAACTATGTGAATGCCACCCAGAACTGGACTGTCAATTTCCAGATGAACAATACGCTGAGCGGCAGCTATGACGTATATGCTATCCTTTTGCCGAAGTCTGTTTACGACCAGGACAATGCTGACTTACGTCCCTGCAAGTTCAAGGCTACTATCAACTATATGGACGAAAAGGGCAAAGCAGCTGAATATGCCTGTCAGACAGAAGAAGGCAAGAGCGAATTCGTTTCTAACCCTGAGCGTGTTGACACCATCCTGCTGGCTCGCGACTTTAAGTTCCCTGCCTGCAACTATGGTCAGAGCAACATGAATTACAGTATTAAGATTCAAAGTTCAATCACAGCTCGTCAGACATCCCAGTATGCCCGCGAGATGTTCCTGGACTGTATCTATCTCAGACCTCACACCTCTAAATCAGAAGAACAATGAAGAAATATATCTTTTCCGGCATGATGCTACTTTGCTCACTGACAATGGTAGCACAAGAGAATACAGCGGCACAAGCTGCTCAAAGGGCAGAGACCTTTAAGACTGTGAAGGGACAGGTCATTGACGCCGCCACTCAGAAACCTATGGTCGGTGTCATCGTAACCGCCTTCGGTAACGACAAGTACTCGGCCATGACCAACGAGGAGGGCCGTTACACGCTCAACGTCCCCAACTATGTCAGCTCGGTGCAGATGCGTATCGATGGCTATAACTATTCACAGTGTGCCATCGTCGAAGGCGAGGCAAACGGCAAGCTCTACCATGAGTCGTTTACCGAAGTCTATAAGCAACAGACCAATGCCATTCAGAGTTCCGAGGCTAACCGTTTTGCCAACACCTCCGAAGTCAGCATCGACCCGTTCATTGCCCAGCAGTTGGGTGCCGACGTACGTTCGGTGTCGCGTGGCGGCAATGTGGGTCTGGGCAACAGCCTTCTCATCATGGGTATCAATTCACTCAACAGCAATGCACAGCCCTTAGTCATTGTTGACGATGTCATCATGGACATGGAGTACAACCGCTCTACCTTGCACGACGGCTACTTCAACAACATGCTGGCCAACCTGAACGTGAACGATATCGAGAGTGTTCAAGTGCTGAAGAATGGTACTGCCCTCTATGGTGCCAAGGGTGCCAATGGCGTACTCATCATCAAGACAAAGCGCAACAAGAGTATGGCCACGAAGATTGACGTGACCATCAACGGACGTTTTGACCTGATACCTCGTCTGCCAAAGATGATGGGTCCTGACGACTACCGTCTTTACACCACGGAGCTCTTGGCTGGCAAGACCAAATATATCGATCAGTTCAAGTATTTGAACAGCGACCCGACCTACTTCTATTACAATCAGTATCACAACGATACCGACTGGAAGGACGAGGTCTATAAGAATGCTTTCTCACAGAACTACGGCATCAACGTACAAGGTGGTGACGATGTGGCATCCTATAACCTTTCAGTAGGCTATTCGCTGGCCAACAGCACCCTGAAGAAGAACGACTTCACCCGTTTCAACATGCGTCTGAATACGGACATCAACATTACAAAGAAGTTTAACATCCGCTTTGACGCATCTTACAGTGATGTTGACCGCTCGTTGTTCGACGACGGTGCACCTTCAGAGGTCTTGTCAGGTGTCATCACTTCGCCTGCATTCATCGCTTTGGCCAAGTCTCCCTTCCTGTCGCCATACGCTTACGACAATGCTGGTAACCCCAGTCATTATCTGGCCGAGGCCGACGACTATTTAGAGGGTATGTTCCAAGACCGTGGCCGCCTGGCCAATCCTGCCAGCATTCTGGCTCATGGCGAGGGCGACAACCGCAACTCGCTGGGCAACCGTCTCATTGTGTTTGCCGTTACTCCGAAATATGAGTTCAACGAGCACCTGACACTGAGCGAACACTTCGCACTGACACTGGTCAACACCAATGAGAACTACTATCTCCCCATTCAGGGTGTACCTACATTCATTGTTGACGGTCTTGACGAGAGCACCACACTTCACAACTTAGTTCAGAGCCAGGCTTCAAGTCTTACCGCCATACAGAGCGACACCCGTCTGGCATGGAAACAGCAGTTCGGTGCCCATCAGGTCGGTGTCATGGGTGGTTTACGCTATCTGAACTCAGCCTACAAACTGACATCACAGCGCGGTTACAACACGCCTAACGACAAGGCGCCCAAGATGAGCTCTTCACTGAGTTTCAAGGACACCGACGGTGCCAATGACAAGACCACTGACCTTGTTTGGTATGCTTTGGCCGATTATAACTACGCACAGCGCTATTTTGTGAATGCCGGTCTGTCTGCCCATGCCTCTTCACGCTTCGGTAAGGATGCCGACGGTTTGAAGATGGGCGGTGTCGTCTGGGGTCTGTTCCCCAGTGTCGAGGCCGCTTGGGTCGCCACTAACGAAAGTTGGTTCCCCAAAACCGACCTGCTGAACTACCTGCGTCTGAATGTCGGTTACGATGTCACAGGTAACGATGATATCGACTATACGGCTTCACGCAGTTACTTCGTGTCACGTCGAATGCTGAACAACAGCGTCACTGGTGTGGTCATCGGCAATATCGGCAATACCGATTTGAAGTGGGAAACCACCAAGCGACTGACTGCCGGCATCGAGGGTAACTTCCTGAACAACCGCTTGAACCTACGCTTCAACTATTTCAAGAGTTGGACCAATAATCTGCTCTCGCTCCGTCAGCTGGCTTGGACCAGCGGTCTGGATGCCAGCTGGAGCAACGAAGGCAAACTTGAGAACAGCGGTTTCGACGCACAGGCCACCGTCAAGGTGCTCAACCTGAAAGACTTCCGTTGGGAGGTCGGTGCCTCTATCGGTCATTATAAGAATAAGGTGACTGCCCTGCCCGACAACGACCGTTCCTTCGAGACCGACGCTTATGGTGCTACCATTCAGACCAAGGTCGGTCAGCCCGTGGGCTTGTTCTACGGCTACAAGACCAATGGTGTCTATAGCACGACCGAAGAAGCCTTAGCCGACGGCAAGTATGTCGTTAAGGAGAATGGCGACAAGTATTTGTTTATCGGTGGTGACATGAACTTTGCCGATATCAATCAAGACAAAGTCATCGACGAGAACGACCGTACCGTCATCGGTGACCCCAACCCCGATATCTATGGTAACATCCACACCATGTTCAACTGGAAGAACCTGACACTTTCAGCTGTCTTCAACTACTCGCTGGGCAACGATGTCTTCAACTATCAGCGCTCACTCCTGGAGGGTGGTACTTACTTCCTGAACCAGACCACAGCCGTGAATGGCCGTTGGACAACAGAAGGCCAGAAGACCGACATTCCTAGTGTCAACTTTAAGGACCCTATGGGCAATTCACGCTTCAGCGACCGCTGGATAGAGGATGGCTCCTATCTGCGCCTGGCCTCTGTCACGCTGAGTTACTATCTGCCTATCCAGAGCACCTATCTGCAGGGACTGACCATTTGGGGCAATGCTTCCAATCTGTTTACTATCACCAAGTATTTGGGCAGCAATCCTGACTGCGCCATTGCCGGAGGCATTCTGACACAGGGCATCGACCGCGGCATTCTGTCCGCAGGCCGTTCCTTCTCCATCGGTGTGAACATCAACTTGTAATTAGAAAATAGAAATTAGTAATTAGAAATTAGTAATTATGATTACCAAAGTAAAATATATCATCTGTGGAATCTGCGTAATCTGCGGTTTATTCTCATGCTCCAAGATGCTTGAGACAGAGTCCGACTTGGTGGAGTTTGAAGAGGACCACACGCTGAACCACGCTACAGACTCTGTGTATAGCGTGATGGGTATCATCAATAAGATGCAGATTATCGCCGACCGCATCGTGCTGTTGGGCGAGGTTCGCGGCGACTTGGTGCTGCCTACCGCTGCAGCCAATAGTGACCTGAAGCGCCTGTCAGAGTTCAATTTCAGCGAGAAGAACCGTTACAATCAGATTAGCGACTACTATGCCGTCATCAACAACTGTAACTATTTCCTGGCACATATCGACACCGCTATGGAGCGTCGTGGCCGCAACCTGTTTATGCGCGAATACGCTGCCGTGAAGTCATACCGTGCATGGACCTATCTGCAGCTGGCCCAGGCCTACGGTAAGGTACCCCTGATTCTGAAGCCGCTGATGACCGAGCGTGAAGCCGTCGAAGCTATGAATCAGACACCCGCTGACATCAAGGAAATCTGCGAGACGTTCATTGCCGACCTGACACCATACGTCGGTGTGAACCTGCCGCAATATGGCAACGTAGCCAATTTTGACTCTAAGTACCTGTTCATCCCCATGCGTGCCCTCTTAGGCGACCTTTGCCTCTGGGCAGGACGCTATCAGGAGGCTGCCCGTTATTATCACGACTATCTGACCGACAAGTACGAGCCCATCCAGATGAGCCGTCAAAGTATCACCTGGGCTAACTCCACGCAGCTCAACTCTGTCTTCGACAACTATGGTCCCATGGGCTCCTCGGCTGAGTTATTAAGCTTCATTCCCATGGAGGCACGCGTCTTCGACGGCACCATCAGCAACCTGCCAAATCTGTTCAACTCGACCACAGAGAACAACTACTTCTTCGAGTTGTATCCGTCATACCAAATGGAAAAGATTTCAGCAAGCCAGACATACTGCTTTGAAGTCAGCTTGCCCGGTGCAACGACCAAGGACACGATCTATGTGCCCCATGTCGGACTCTACCGCAGCGAATTAGCAGGCGACCTGCGTTATTTCTCTAACCACACCCTTAGCACCTATGGTGCCAAAAGCGACTATACAGAATACAACTCCTACCAGCAGACCATCTATAAGGTGACGTCTAACCGCATCGTACTCTATCGCCGTACCATGGTCTATCTGCGTTATGCCGAGGCACTCAACCGTGCTGGTTTCCCGCAGTCGGCCTTTGCCATCCTGAAATACGGTATCTGCGACGACATTCTGAAAGCCCGCGTCGATGCTGCCGAGCTCCAAGCTGCTGGCGACCTTGTTTACTTCGACCCCGAGCTGTTTAGTTTTGATGGTACCTATTTCGGTGTCCACTCTATGGGTTCGGGCGATTCGCATGCCAATGCCCACTATACCATTCCAGAACTTGACACTAAAAATGATACTATTAAATGTGTCGAGGATATGATTATCACGGAAATGGCTCTGGAAGGTGCTTTCGAAGGCTATCGCTTCAACGACCTGATGCGTATAGCCCTGCGTCGTAACGACCCAGCCTATCTGGCCGACCCCGTCAGCATGCGCTATGGTCTCCAGGCTCCCAACACCGAGCTGCGCCAGAAGCTGATGGAGCCCAAGAACTGGTATCTGCCACTCAAATAATCTGAGTGTATCATGATGATGAAAAAGACTTTATCGGCTATACTGATGGCAGCCCTGTTATCCTTTATGGGTAGCAGGGCTGCTACAGCTCAGACAAAGGCGACAGCACGCTTTAACCCACAGAACACCCACCAGCGCATTACCGGATTCGGCGGCTTTGTCTGCTCGCCGCAGTTCGGTTACAACCACATGTCCGCCACGGAAATCAAGAAGGTGTGGGGTGCCGGTAGTACGGTGGGCTGTAATATCATGCGCCTCTACATCCCCATCGGACGTAATGCCTGGAGCCAGTCGCTGGCTACCGCCAAGCAAGCCAAGCAGTTGGGACTCATCGTTTTTGCCTCGCCCTGGGGACAGCCTGCCGAATGGAAAACCAACGGCACCAGCAATGCCAAGAACGAAGACGGCACCACGGGCAAGCTGAAACGCGAGAACTGGGCTGACTATGCTCAGTATCTGGAAGACTACGTGCAGTATCTGCGCAATAACGGTGTCGAACTCGATGCCATCTCCATCCAGAACGAGCCAGACTGGCCCGCACAGTATGCCGGCTGTCTGTGGGACGCTTCCGAGATTGCCGAATTTGTCAAGACCTACGGCAAGAGCATCAGCTGTAAGGTGATGGCACCTGAGACGCTGGCCGTAAGCGACGCCTACGCCAATGCCCTCAACAAGACCGACGTGCTCGATTGCTTCGACATTTACGGTGGCCACCAGTATGGCGGCATCCAGTCTGCCTATAAGAATCTGGCTAAGAAAGGCAAGGAGATATGGATGACGGAATACCTCATCAACTGGAATGAGTCAGAGGGCAACACCCGCAGCTTTGACTTCTCTAAAGACTTCTTTAATTTCTTTACCGCTATCAACACCTGCATGCTGGGCGACTTCAATGCCTGGATTCACTATGCCGCCAAGCGCTACTACGGCATGATGGGCGACGGACAGCGTGGTGCCGGCACCAGTGGCACGATTACCAAGCGCGGCTATATCATGGCCCACTTTGCCAAGTTCATCACTGGCATGACACGCATCGACGCTACCCTTGGTGCTGGCCTCGAAGGTTCAGCCTATCTGTCACCGTCGGGCGACACGCTTGTTGCCGTGCTGTCCAACAGCTCCGACAACACGATAGACCTCACCTTCGACCTGCCGTTCTACACCCTACAGGGCGAACTTTACCTCACGGGCAAGAGTCAGAACTTCAAGAAGACCGACCTGACATCCGAGTCTGCGACATGCCGGCCTGTGGCTACCATCGGTGCCAAGAGTGTGGCAACGGCCTTGTTTGTCAAGTCGGGTGAACGCCAGCCGTCCAATATGACTGGTAGCGTCAGCTATTTCGACTACAAGCGCATTGACGACCTGACAACCACGAAGTCAACCTTTGGCACAGCCTACAAGTTGAGTGGCAAATCAAAGACCTTCAACCACAGCAATCCGCTCATCAGCAGCCGCACGGATGCCAATTATGGCTATGTGAAGATTGACGAGGGCATGAAGAAGCTGGTGTTCGAGGTGAAGACCCTGACATCGAACATGAACTACTCGTCGGCACTGACCACACTGACCTACGTCAACAGTCAGGGACAGGTGATGACCCATAACTACGGCGACCTGGAATTCCCCGTCCACGAGAATTTCCAGTGGGTATTCGACCTCTCGACAGCCACGCTGCCCGACGGCTGCATCGGTCTGATATCCATGACGAACAACAACTGGTCGTCAAATCTGCAGTTCACCTTTGGCAATGTCTATCTGACCGGCGGCAGCAGCCTCTATGCCGGTAAGCTGAGTGGCGACTATGTGGCCGACGACAGTTACGTGCTCGACTTCTCGACAGACCCCAACTGCACCAGCATCGACATGACTGCTGTCACAGCACTGCCTGCCACCCTACCCTGGCTGGACGGCAGCAACCGTGTGGTCTATGTTTCAGGCAACAGCAACCTGTCAGGAACAAACGTCGTCAAGGACGGCGTCTGCGCGTCACTGGCGATTGACGAACGCGTCGGTCCTTTCCATCCCGCCCAGACGTTCACGGCCACCCAGGCCTCCTACACTTGCGAGGTCAACGGCCAGCACATCGTGCAACTGCCATTCCGGGCTGTTGTCCCCGAGGGTGTTAACGCCTACCTGTTAACCGACAACCTCACACCAGTAGCCGTCACCGAAGTTGCAGCCAACCAGCCACTGCTGGTCGAAGGGCATGGCGTCGTCACGTTCTTCGGTACTGGCGAGGTCAGCTATGTTACTAACCCGTTGTCCGACGACGTTCTGCCCATAGAGACGCCAACGGCCATCCGCAGTATTCGTCATACTGTCTCTAACCACTTCTATTTTGACCTTCACGGTAAACGTATCAATACACCTCACAAGGGTGTTATCATCCGTAATGGAAAGAAATATGTGAGCAAGTAATTGGCTTGAACTAAAATGAGGGTATGTCAGATGGCATACCCTCATTTATACTAATAATTTCTATAGTTAACAAAATATGCCTGCACTTTATGCAGGATATACATAGAAATAAATATCACACTTTATTGTGATTTTACTTGGTAGTTTGGCAGTCATACAATTACCGTAGAACGACATTAGCACATCAATAAATGATTTCCTCTGCTTCTGGTTGAACAAGGAATAAGACCGTAGCCTTCATAGAAAAGTTTCTTTGTTATGTAACAATTTATGTTCACGGACTGTGAACATAAGTTCACGGTACTATGAACATATATTCGCGGACCGTGAATACAAGTTCATGGTACCATAAACATAAAAAGCGTAGAATAAGGAAAGAAAAATCAGGCGAGGCCATCCTGTGTGGAGCCTCGCCTGATAATTCATAGATAACTGTATTTACACACAACTACAATTATTCGTCAAACAGTACGGAAGTGTCCTCAAGTTCAGGAGCAAGCATCTCACCTCCAGTGATTTCTTCATCAAACACCTGCAATGAACCTGTCAGCAATGCGCAACTCTTAACTTCAACAACATCCATTGTTGGCTTCATATATTCTTTCTTCATAATTGTTTCTTTATTGAATTTAATGTTTACAAGCTTCATTTTCTCAATATATCAATCATTTGAAAATGACCTTCTTACCATTCACAATGTAGAGACCCTTCTGAGGCTGAGCTACACGCTGACCAGCGATGTTGAAGAACTCACCCTTAGCCTCAACAGCCTTGGCAGCCTCAATGCCAGTAGTATTGCCTTCGATTGCGAGGAATTCAGGAGCAGTAGCAGCAGGAATCTGGAGATAGATCTTCCATGCAGGAACTTCAGATGTGGTAGCAACCTTATAGAAACCAACTACACCATTCTTTTTAGCCAAACCATAAAGGGTTCCGTCACCAGCTTTTGGAGTACCATCATTAGCCTTCAAATCATTAATTGAACCATCGATAGGAGTTGCAGATGCAGGAGACTTCAACATGTAACTACCCTTTGGAGCCTCAATAAGAACAGACTGCCAAGGAGTGAACTCTGTAACCTCTGTCAATTTTACATAATTACCTTCTGCCATGTACTTCGCAGCATAAGCCTTCACACCTACACCATCTTGAATCTTAACGTTTGAGCCAGTACGGAAAGTCACCCAACCAGCGTCGCCAACGGTCACGAGTATGCCTGGTTCATTGATTTCGCCAAGTTCATTTTCAACCTGTTCAACGGTATTGCTAACACCTCCCCAGCCTGTAGTTCCTTCTGTCTCGAAGTCACCATTGGCAATCAGATTAGTGCTTTCACCTTTCTCCACCAGAGAAACATTGTCGAAATACACCTTGCCACCACAGGCACCCAAGTCGATTTCAAGTTTGGTATGATTTCCAGAAGCTTTAAATTCAACCTGATATCTCGTGAATTCATTTGTCCACAAGCCCTTAGTAGCAAGATATTGGGAACCATCGCCATTAGGCACAAGACGAGTCTCACCACCATTAACAGCATTGATGATAGCTTCAAAGACATAAGTCTTATCTTTAGTCAAAGCTGTAGGCAATGTATAGGTGGCTTGATAATCCCAAGGATTTGCCTTTGCCGCACCATTAGTGAACAGTAACATGTGATTCTTGGTATTGTCAAATGGTTCAGGCTCCGGGAATGTGATGGGAGAACCACTGACGGTAATCTGACTCAGGTTGAGCTTGGTGTTCCAAGCTGAAGCCTTCACGCCATTGAGGTGAATATATTGTGCCTTAGGCTGTGTCGTGAGAACTGTGTTGCAGTCAAAAACACCCACGCCATTGGCATCGAGATCTACGAAAAAGATGCCTTTATCGCCTGCTTCTTCACGGTTGATGAACAGGCGAGCTGTTTGACTGGCTGCACCATAAAGCTTAATGGTACCGTAAGCAGACACATCAACATAAGAGGCCGTACCACCAGCATCAGTTCCGAAAACAGTACCGCCATCCGGATTATTGAAATCCTGTGTGCAAGCTTGTCCTTTGTTAACCCAAGGCAGTGTGGTAACATCAACTTCTTGTGCATAAGCACTACTCCATCCTGTCATGAGCAGTGCAAGCACCATCAAAGATTTAGTAAATTTTCTCATAATTAAATACATTAGTTATTAATAAAACAAATCAAGAATAAATTTCAAGTTAGTAATCACCTAAAATGATGCCGCAAAGGTAGGAAATATAAAAGA